>ERZ772860.722-NODE-722-length-27451-cov-13.082494_pt1 | contig 27451 bp, 21 predicted proteins | sample MGYA00511342_ERZ772860 | MGnify/ENA primary metagenome ERZ772860 (study PRJEB29015, sample SAMEA2737665) | human gut metagenome | biome: human gut; feature: human-associated habitat; material: faeces | place: China | collected 2012 ... | reverse complement strand
GTGAAAAGGCAAAAAATAAAAAGGGGTGCGTCACAGACTTATGACACACCCTCTTTTTACGCATGAAAATGCTTTATCTAAGTTTCACTCTATTTCTTACAAAATAGTCTTTACTGCCTCAAGCATACCCTTCTCCTGGATAAGATCAAGATCTTTCTTAACCAACTCTGTCAAACCAGGTACAGTCTTGTTCAGGTCTTCCTTCCAGATATAGTCGAAAGCAAGTACACCCTCAGCTACCTTCTGAGTATCACCTGTTGCCCAAAGCTCTTTCAACTTGTCGATGATCTTCTGATCGTCCTGTGGCTGGATAGGAGCACCATCAGCACGTGTACCACCCTTATAGTAAGTAATGATAGCTGCAAGACCGAATACCAAGCCCTGTGGCAACTCACCCTTACGCTCCAAGTAAACCTTCACACCAGGGAGGTCACGAGTCTCATACTTAGGGAATGAGTTCAGCATGATGCTGGTTACCTGATGATCAACGAATGGGTTCTCGAAACGCTCCAATACGTCAGAAGCAAACTTCTGCAACTCATCCATAGGAAGATTCAATGTCTGCATCAACTCGTCAAACTGTACCTTGTGGATATACTTGCCCAATACTGGATGCTCGCAAGCATCACGTACGATATTGACACCGCTGAGGTATGTTACAGGGCTCAATACTGTGTGAGGACCATTCAACAAAGTAACCTTACGCTCGTGGTATGGTTTCTCGTTGTCTGTAATAAGAACATGGAGACCAGCCTTGTGAGCAGGGAACTCTTCCTGCATCTGCTCAACTGTCATATTCTCAGCCTTCTCGATTACCCAGAGGTGGAAGCTTTCTGCCTTTACTACGAGGTTATCCTTGTAGCAAACCTTCTGCTGAATTTCCTTGATGGTATCGCGTGGGAAACCAGGAACAATACGGTCAACGAGTGTAGCGCAAACATAGCAATGGTTAGTAAACCACTCCTTGAAGCCCTCATAATCAGCACCCATATCTTCCTTCCAAAGCTCGATATACTGGTAAATGCATTCCTTCAAGTGGTGACCGTTCAAGAAAATCAACTCACAAGGCATCAAAATCATACCCTTAGTTGGATCACCCTCGAAGAACTTATAGCGATGGAACAGCAACTGAACCAACTTACCTGGATAAGATGCAGCAGGAGCATCTGTAAACTTGCAAGCGTCATCGAATGCAATACCAGCCTCAGTTGTATTAGAGATGATGAAACGCATCTCTGGCTGCTCAGCCAAAGCCATGAATGCCTGGTTCTGAGAATATGGATTCAGTGCACGGCTGATTACATCGATACGCTCCAATGTATTGACAGCCTGACCATTCTCCTTACCCTGAAGATTTACGTGATAAAGGCAGTCCTGACCATTCAGCCAATCTACCATACCACCAGCCAAAGGCTGTACTACAACGACAGAACCATTGAAATCGGTCTTCTTATTCATGTTCCATACAATCCAATCTACGAATGCACGGAGGAAGTTACCTTCACCAAACTGAATGATTCTCTCAGGAGCGACACTCTTAGGAGCGGTACGCTTGTTTAATGCTTTAAGTTCTTTCATGATTTGTTTATGTTATTATTTTGTTTTAAATTTCCGATGCAAAGGTATAAAATATTCCTTTACCTTATATCATAAATGCACCAAAATCGTCCGTAAAGGTTTGCGTAATTAGAGGAGAAATCACTCACAAGGAATCTACACTTTTCATGCGTTACTCACATATTACTCACAAAAAGGCTATTTATACCTTATATATAATAAGAACTGATGGATAGGGGAGAAAGAAAAAAATAAGGTATTAAAAACCACAACTATTTGATTTTCAATACCTTATCTTTTGAGCGGGATACGGGAATCGAACCCGCCTCCCAGGCTTGGGAAGCCCGTGCACTACCGATGTGCTAATCCCGCACAAATAGTGCAGAAAAGAGCCACGAGCGGGACTCGAACCCGCGACCCACGCATTACGAATGCGTTGCTCTACCAACTGAGCCATCATGGCTTTTCATTTTCAAAGCGATTGCAAAGGTAATGAAATATTTCTAATTGATGAAATAATTCATTACCCTTAACTTATATTAACACGACAATCATCCTGGGCACCTCAGATTTTGCTCTTCTCATGAGAATTTGCCACCCGAGGAAGAACTACTCTACTACTGCAACCTTGAAAGTAAGTTCCTCCCTGTTCGGATTCTTACCGATACTAATTGTATCACCCTTTTTAAGTTTGCCGCCCAACAGAAGTTCGCAGACGCCATCTTCTATATAGGTCTGAATAGCACGCTTCAGAGGACGAGCGCCAAACTGCACATCATAGCCCTTAGTGGCTACAAGTTCCTTCGCTTTATCAGTAATCTGAATTTCATATCCCATATCGTGAACTCTTCCGAAGAGACCTCGCAGTTCAATATCAATAATACGCTTAATCGCATCAATATCCAACTGATTGAAAGTGATAATCTCATCCAGACGATTCAGGAACTCAGGAGAGAACTGCTTACTCAAACTTTTCTGAATGATACTTCGAGCATATTCCTTATCCTTCTCATCCATTACAGACTTCGTAAGTCCGCCAGCATTAAAGCCGATGCCTGATCCGAATTCCTTCAGTTGACGTGTACCTGCATTGGATGTCATTATGATAACGGTATTGCGAAAATCTATCAGGCGTCCATTACCGTCAGTCAAACGACCTTCATCAAGCACCTGCAAAAGCATATTATACACCTTGTCGTGGGCTTTTTCTATCTCATCAAGCAGTACTATAGAATAAGGTTTGCGGCGAACTCTCTCAGTAAGCTGTCCACCCTCATCATAACCCACATATCCCGGAGGCGCACCCAAAAGTCGGGAAGTATTGAAACTTTCTGAATACTCACTCATATCCACACGAATGAGTGCATCCTTAGAACCGAACAGTTCCTCTGCAAGTTTCTTGGCAAGATAAGTTTTACCCACGCCAGTAGGACCTAAGAACATGAAAGCACCGATAGGGTGGTTAGGATCTCTCAATCCTATGCGATTACGCTGGATAGCCTTTACAATTTTCTCGATGGCATCATCCTGAGCAATGACACTTTTCTTCAAGACGGCAGACATATTTTTCAGACGGACACCTTCTTCCTCAGCCATTCGCTGAACAGGAACACCCGACATTTTACTGACGACATCAGCCACATCAGATTCTGTCACCGGAATACGTTCTGTACAATCTCCACTTTGCCATTTTTTGTGCATCAAATCCAACTTTTTTTCCAAAGACAAGCCCTTATCACGATAACTGGCTGCCAGTTCGAAGTTCTGATTGCCAACAGCCTCCAATTTCTTAGCTGCCACTTCTTCGATTTCATTCTGAAGATCCAGAATATAGTCAGGCACTTTTATATTTGCCAATCTCAATTTGGAACCAACTTCATCCATGACATCTATCGCCTTGTCTGGGAAAAAGCGGTCTGTGACATAGCGTTCTGTCAGTTTGACACATGCCTCAAGAGCCTCATCACTGAATGTCACACCATGATGCTCCTCATAACGATCCTTGATATTTCTAAGAATTGCCAAAGTCTGTTCTGTTGTAGTAGGCTCTACGATGACCTTCTGAAATCTTCGCTCCAAGGCTCCGTCTTTTTCGATACTGTTTGCATATTCCTTAAAGGTCGTAGCACCTATGCACTGAACTGTACCACGAGCCAAAGCTGGCTTCAGAATATTGGCCGCATCCATAGTTCCGCTACCGCCACCAGCTCCTATAAGAGTATGTATTTCATCTATAAAAATGATGATATCCGGATTGTTCTCCAATTCCGTAATAAGCCCTTTGATACGTTCCTCAAACTGTCCTCGATACTTGGAACCAGCCACCATCGCAGTAAGATCAACAGACACAATCCTTTTGTTGAACAAAGCTGGTGAAGTCTGTTGTTTTACAATAAGTTGCGCCAGTCCTTCTACTATAGCACTTTTACCCACTCCTGGCTCACCAATGAGTATGGGATTATTTTTCTTTCTACGCCCGATGATTTCCAAAACCCTTTGGATTTCGTGCTCTCTTCCCACTACAGGATCCAATTTCCCATCTTTAGCAGCTTTGGTTAAATCTGTACTATATTTATCTAAGAATGGAGTCTTATTATTGTGCATTTGTCCCGTAACCGTATTGCTTGCAGTCTTGGAAGGCGAAGATGAATCCTTGTCAGGTTCATTACCATTCAGAAAGAAGTCATCTTCGTCATCACTTGGAAAAGAAAACCCATCAAGGATAGTAATGCGTTTTATGCTTTTTTGAATTTCCATATTTATTTTATGTTTCAATGATTCTGTATATATGTTCCTTTTTAAAAATTTACCTTGTTATTATACTTCACAAAATTTATGCCAAAAAGAGAGGAAAAAGTTTTTCTCTTTTAATTCACAATTATCATACCCTATGATAAGACATCTTGACGATTGTATGAATTCAATAAACATGTCTAAAGAGAAGAGGGTAAAACTATGCGGCTAATGAACAAAAGGAAGAATATTTGCAGAAGAAAGTAGCCTAAAACACAAAAAACGCTAAATTCTTGTTGTTTTTGCACAACAAAGTCTTCTCTTAGAAAAAAAGTTTGTATCTTTGTCGTTAGTTTGGAGGGGCAAAAACGCTTAGAACGCAAAAAAATGCCCTTCTCGGCAATTTTCCATCAAAAACAGATGGGTCGGAATTAGAATTAAATAATGAAGTTCAAAGAACTCAAAATAGAAATTTAAGATAATCATTCAAATAATCAATATAAAAAATGGACGAAAATCAGACTCTTGATCATGACAGAATCATGAAGATTAACATCGAGGAAGAAATGAAGTCATCCTATATCGACTATTCAATGTCGGTGATTGTGGCTCGTGCGCTTCCTGATGTACGCGATGGTTTCAAACCTGTACATCGTCGTATTCTCTACGGTATGTTGGGTATTGGAAACACCAGTGACAAACCATATAAGAAATGTGCACGTGTAGTTGGTGAGGTACTCGGTAAGTATCACCCACACGGAGACTTTTCTGTATATGGTGCCCTTGTTCGTATGGGACAGGAATGGAATATGCGATACACCTTAATAGACGGACAGGGTAATTTCGGTTCTGTTGACGGTGACTCACCTGCTGCCATGCGTTATACAGAGTGCCGCCTCTCTAAAATGGGTGAGCACATCATGGATGACCTCGACAAGGAAACCGTAGATATGATGAACAACTTCGATGATACTCTTCAGGAGCCATCAGTGATGCCAACAAAGATACCGAACCTTCTGGTTAATGGTGGTAATGGTATTGCTGTAGGTATGGCAACAAACATACCAACCCATAACCTGAGCGAGGTGATAGATGGATGCTGTGCCTACATAGACAATCCTGACATCGACACAGAAGGACTCATGAAATACATTCCTGCTCCAGATTTCCCTACAGGTGCTACGATCTATGGTATCCAGGGAGTGAAGGATGCATACGAAACCGGACGTGGACGAATTGTTGTGAGAGCTACAGCTGAAATCGAAAGTGGAGATGCTCACGACAAAATCGTTATCACAGAGATTCCATATGGTGTAAACAAGGAGCAGCTTGTTATGGCTATTGCCGATCTTGCCAAGGAAGGTAGGGTAGATGGCATTGCAAATGTAAACGATGAATCTGGACGCCAGGGTATGCGTATCGTTGTAGATGTAAAGCGCGAAGCCAATGCCAACGTTCTCTTGAACAAGTTGTTCAAACTGACAGCCCTCCAGAGTTCATTCTCTGTCAACTGTATTGCCCTCGTCAAGGGACGTCCTCGTCTGCTTACGCTCAAGGAATGTGTCAAGTACTTTGTGGAGCACCGTCATGACGTGACTATCCGCCGCACACAGTACGAACTGAAGAAAGCACAGGAGCGTGCTCACATTCTGGAAGGCCTTATCATCGCATGCGACAATATCGACGAAGTAGTTCATATCATCCGAGCAAGCAAGACTCCTTCTGACGCACAACGCAATTTGGAGAAGCGCTTCGAACTGGACGAGATTCAGAGTAAGGCTATTGTTGATATGCGCCTATCTCAGCTGACAGGACTTCGTCTGGAGCAGTTGCATAATGAATTCGACGAATTGATGAAGACCATCGATTATTTGAATCAGATCTTGAACGATCCAGAACTTTGCAAGAAGGTAATGAAGGACGAACTCAACGAAGTAAAGGATAAGTATGGCGATGCACGACGCACCATGATCAAACCAGACGACCATGAGTTCAACCCAGAAGATTTCTATCCAAACGACCCAGTGGTAATCACTGTCAGTCATCTCGGTTACATCAAGCGCACACCATTATCAGAGTTCCGTGAGCAGGCAAGAGGTGGAGTAGGTGCCAAAGGTGCCCGCACACGTGATAAGGACTTCACGGAGTTCATCTATCCTGCTACCATGCACCAGACTATGTTGTTCTTCACGAAGAAGGGACGCTGCTACTGGCTCAAGTGTTATGAGATTCCTGAGGGAGACCGTAATTCAAAGGGACGCGCCATCCAGAACCTGCTCAATATTGAGAGCGACGACCAGGTGAACGCATTCCTCCGCTTGAGAGGTTTGAATGATGCAGAATTCATCAACAACCATTATGTGGTATTTGCTACCAAGAATGGTACAGTCAAGAAGACTTGTCTGGAAGCATACTCTCGCCCTCGTGCCAACGGTGTGATTGCTATCAATATCGTAGAGGGAGACGAGGTTGTAGATGTTCGTCTGACCAATGGTCATAACGAGCTGATTCTTGCCAACCGTAATGGACGTGCAGTTCGTTTCGATGAAAACCAGATTCGTACCATGGGACGTACTTCTACAGGTGTTCGCGGTATGCGCCTCGATGAGGGTGACGATGCTTTGATCGGAATGATTGTAGTCAACGACCCAGAGCATGAGACCGTGATGGTTGTGAGTGAGCAGGGCTACGGCAAACGTTCTGATGTTATCGACTATCGCGTAACCAACCGTGGCGGTAAGGGTGTGAAGACGCTCAATATCACGGAAAAGACAGGCAGACTGGTAGCTATCAAGAACGTAACAGACGACAACGATCTGATGATTATCAACCAGAGCGGTATAGTAATCCGACTTGCAGTGGCAGACTGCCGTATAATGGGACGTGCTACTCAAGGTGTCCGCCTCATCAATCTGACCAAGAAGAACGATGTCATCGCCAGCGTATGCAAGGTGATGAGTTCTGAACTCGAAGCATCAGTAGAGGAGGAGAGTCGTTCTGCCTGGGCTAAGAAGAGCGAGGAAATCGAGAATGACAATGTAGGTGCAAAGACTGCAGAAGAGGCTGCCGAGGCAGAAGCTCATCTCGATAACGAAGCTACAGAGTCTGAGGACAATACTGACACAGGGAACGTAGATTTCGAATAAACGAAAAGACGTGTAAAGAATAAATAATAACAACTTTTAAACTCATTAAGAAAAATGAAAAAGTTAATGATTGCAGCTATGATGGTACTAGGTGCCACATCAGCTTTCGCTGGAGACAGCGATGCACTCAAGGCAGTACTCAAAGCCAAGACTTATGCAGATGCAAAGGCTATGGTAGAGCAAAACCTCGGTTCAATGGCTAATGATGCTGAAAAAGCTAAGGCCTACAACTACCTCGTAGAACTCTCTATGAGGCAGTTCAACGACCAGCAGTCTATCATCCAGATGAACCAGATTACAAAGAAGAACGATCCAGTTGACATGGAGGCTATGAACGAGGGTGCTTACAATGCGCTTGTTGCAGCTCAGGAATGCTACAAATACGATCAGCTTCCTAATGCAAAGGGGAAAATTGCGCCTAAGTATGGCAACAATGCAGAGCGCGTATGGAATGCTCGTATCCAGCTCGTAAGTGCAGGTGATGATGCCCGCACCAAGAACAATACAACTTTGGCTTTGAAATACTGGAACGCATGGTTCAATTCTGAATCTTCACCTTTGTTCAACAAGATTCCTGCTGAAAAGAAGGCAGAACCTTACAAGGAGCAGGTAGCTTTCTTGGGTGCATGGCTTTCTAAGGAGAACAAGGATATGGCACAGGCTTTGAAATATTGTGATGTAGCCATGAACTCTGACGAGTACAAGAAGCAAGCACTCAACATCAAGCTCGAAGTTTTGAAGGGTGACTTGAAAACTCATGAGGACTCTTTGAAGTACATCAACAATTTGAAGAATCTTTATGCTAACGATGCCAAGAATGAGATTCTTCTCGACAACCTCAACAGCATGTTCGCTTCTATGAGAATGGACAAGGAGCAGTTGGAATTGCTCGACAATGCACTTGCTGCAGATCCTAACAACTTCGTAGCTCTCGCTGACAAGGGTATGTATTACATTGCTAAGAATGATGCAGACAATGCTATCAAGAATCTGAAGAAGGCTTTGGAGATTAAGCCAGAAAATGGTGCTGTCATGGTTTATCTCGGCGCTTGTTTGAACGTTAAGGCTTCTAATCTTCAGGATCCTAACGGACGCAAGGTAGTTTACCAGGAGGCTATCAAGTACCTCGACAAGGCTAAGGAACTCGATCCAGAAAAGAAGCAGTACAACTGGGGTTACAACCGCTACCAGGCTTATTATGGTCTCTATGGTCCTAATGATCCTAAGACCAAGCAGGCAGAGGCTGATAGCCAGAACTAATTAAAATCTATAAATCCTACGATTATAAAATCATCATATAATCGTAGGATGAAAGAATAAATAAAAGACTTCAAAGGAGGCATTATTTTGTCTTCATTGAAGTCTTTTTTTTCAAATTAACCTAAAACTATCATCATCACAGTTGTCCAGATAGAATTTTGAAATATCCAAAAGATTCTGGCATTTTAGTCATGATTACTGTTTTATTTAGACAATAACGATTTCGTCTATTTATCATAATTTATAAATCAGGATGATTTCTTATCCATATTAGAATAGGTAAACCTTCACAAATTATGGGTTCACCACATTGATAGGATGCCCCTCAATAAAGGCTTTAACATTTGCAGCAACTTGCTTATTCAATCGAGTTCTTGCTTCTAAAGTGGCCCAGGCGATATGAGGAGTAATAAAGGCATTCGGCTCGTTGAAGAGTGGATTATCCTGAGCTGGCGGTTCCTGTGTCATCACATCTGCGCCATAGGCTCCAAGCTTACCATGATGCAAAGCAGAAGCCACAGCTTCTTCATCAACCAGCGGACCGCGTCCCGTATTAATCAGAATACAGGAAGGTTTCATCTTTTTCAGACTGTCTGTATCGACGAAATGGTAAGTATCATCAGTCAACGGACAATGCAGTGACAAGATATCAGATACAGCTAAAAGTCCATCCTTGCTTACTTTGGTTATCCAATCAGGCAAATCACAGGCATTCTTACTGGTGCAGGCATAAACGTCCATTCCGAAATCACGAGCTATAGTAGCAACTTTCATACCGATATTGCCAAGTCCCATAATTCCCAGGCATTTACCAGACAATTCCATAAGCGGTGTATCCCAATAACAAAAATCCTTATTGTAAGCCCAGCGCTCATTGCGATTTTCGAGCGTGTAATGTTCAACTCTGTTTGTTATTGCCAAAATAAGCGCGAATGTCATTTGTGCAACACTATCAGTACTATATGCAGGAATATTGGTTACGACTACACCATGACGTTTGGCAGCCTCAATATCAACCACATTATAGCCAGTGGCCTGAATACCTATATATTTCAGTTTTGGAAGCTGATCTAAAGTTTCAGAATCAATCTGCACCTTATTAATTAATATAATATCAGCATCTTTAGCACGTTCGATTTTTTCTTCATCTGTTGTACGGGGATAAACAGTAACGTTTCCCAATTGCTCCAAAAGATCCCAATTCAAGTCGCCGGGATTAGAAGCATAACCATCTAAAATTACAATATTCATCATATTCTTCAAATTAATGTTGATTGTTCATAAAATCAATGCAAAAATACACAATTTCAGAGAAACATCAAAGAAAATAAGTAAGAAAATTCAATAAGAAAACAACAAATTATAGATTAAAGAAAAACAGAAATATGAAGGAGAAATACAAAAAAATTCGATAAATAAAACAAAGATAAAACAGGAACTGATCCCTCTCCTACAACATCCTACCATTAAGTTGTAAGCAACATTATGATAACGATTTTTAACTAACAAAGGTAGGATTTAACTTTTGTTTTCACGTGAAACAATATTACTGCAGTAATTTAAATGTCTGTATGCGTTTTCGTGAATAGGACGAGAGGGGTTTGCGTCCGTCAGAAGCGGAACGCCCTAAGGGGAAAACGCAGATTATAACTATATTGTTCGTGGGAATCGCCCTAACGCCGGGCGGGCGCTCGGACGCCGAGTGCGATTTTCACTCCGTGGGCTCTGCCGAGAGCCTTCTTTCGTTTAGTCGAAAGAAGCAAAGCCAAAGTTTCCGCATATATTTGGCGCGCTCCCGCGCGGGCTAATACGCCACTCAAGGGCTTCGCGAGACGTTTGAATGTCTCTTGAGGGGGGGTTACACCCCCCGCGAGGGCGCGCCCCCTGAATTAGTCTTATTAATTGAGCATAAAGATAAACATTTAGCTTGAGCATAAAGATAAACATTTAGCTTGAGCATAAAAATAAACGCGCGCGCACGCATAAAGATGCACGCACGCACGTTAATTAATAATTGTATGATAAAGAATCATACTTTTCATGATTTTCACGAATGTCACTTTGAATCTTGTTATAAGCAGTCACAGCAACACAACACCGAAGTACAAAAGACAGTACCACACAAAACAGAACTGCACAAAGCAGTATTTTCAATAATTTATTTAAATCCATAAACTAATAACGGATAAAAACAAAAATTATTATTTAAAACCTTTAAGTAAATTACCAATAAAACCAAAACTTTGCCATAAAGGGTTCATCTGCGAGTTCGTAGCGTCAGCTATAGCCTTATCTATACGTGCCTTCATAGAACGTTCATTAAATTGGTTGGCTAAGTCTTGACCATAAGTTTCAGCAATTCCCTTTTTTATATTCTGTACAATAGCATCCTTCTGGGTTTCATTAAGACTAATTTGAGAATGAGCAAGTGCGGACATAGTCTTTGCACCAAGAACCTTAGCAAAAGAATCTGCAACAATGTTGCCGTAGGTAGCTTTCATATTCTCTAACTGCTGTGGTTGAAGATGCTTGTTAGAATATTCTTGAGAATCTTTTTGAAGTTCGAGCAAATGACCTTGAGCAGATAAATTTAAACCATACTTAAAAGCATTAGTGGCATTCTCTTCTTCTTGTTGCACTTTAGCCGAATAAGTATCTCTAAACAACCTATTAGCAAGTGAAGCGTTTTCAACTGCCTCATCCTTTAATTTATTATCTTTGAGAATAGAAGCTACTGCAGCAGACTTCTCTACATTCTGCCAGTTATTTTGCATCTGAAGAGAACGTGTTTCTTCATATTGCTTAGAAATATCAGAAAATTGTTTACCGATAAGAGCAAGGTTTTGTACCTTAGTATTAACCTCATTAGCAGGATTTTCATATGTTGCAGCAGTAGTTTTCGGGATACTTTGACCACCAGCAGAAGAGCTACTTTCACCAGATGAAATGTTAGATAATGCCAAAGCAGGGTTAATGCCTGCAGCCTTTAATCTTTCCACTTGAGCAGAAGGGGCATTATAAGCATTATTCTCTTGCCATTTTTTATAATCATATTCTTGTTGCTCGTGCCATAAGTCCATTTGCAACTTATTATTGGCTTCATTCATGCGTTCATTAGATGCATTAGTAGCCTTAGTATTTTTGCTTACAGAAAAAAGACCCATAAAAAATAATATCTAAATAAGTACTAAAAAATTCATGTAGCCACATGATTTGGAAAAAATCCAAACCATGTGGCTTAAAAGAATAGTAAATAACACTATTCCTTAGAAGTAGGCTCTGGAGTAGGCTCTGGAGCAGGCTCTGGAGCAGGCTCTGGAGTAGGCTCTGGAGCGTTAACACTATCAAAGTAAGAAGAAAGTGCATTATAATATGCATTAACTTCTGAAGGAGATTGACAACAACGCAACTTTACAAGGTTCATACGTGTCTCATCATCAAGTGAACTAAACTTGGTATCTGGTGAAATTCCATTATCAGACAACAGAGAAAGCAAAGAATTTTGCATTTCTGGAGAAGTAGCACGCAAAGCACGTGAAAGAACATCACCAACCAAACCAAACTCAGTAGGAGGACACAAAACAGAAACCTCATTTTGGTCAATAATAGGGGTAATATCACAATCCTCAAAAGTTGCAGGAGGGTCAATCGGCTTAACATGATAAGCCATCTTGAAAAAATTAGAACGTCTATTCATAACAAATTAATTTAAAGAAGGTTCTCCATAAATGGACATAGGACGGATAGCTTGAACGTTGAAACCTGCGTTAACAAGAAATTGGTCAGTCTGTTCTGTACCATCAAATTGTTGAACCATAACTTGATTCAAAACGGACGGCAACGCCTTAAAGAATGAGACTGTAGCACCATTAGAATATTGGTTCAAAATCTGGTTTCGAGGAGCAACCCAAGCATTGTAACTCTGGTTCTGAAATTTGTCATCAGAATTAAAGACACCGTGCACCATGTCAAGAGATGTTTTATACTCACTATAGCGGAGATTCCAACCAAGAACCTTAGACATATCAGTGTCCTTATTGAATTTAAACTGATAAATTGGAGTAGGCTGTTTGCCGAGGTCAGCAAATTCGGGAACAAAGAAATCTTCTCTCTTCAACTTAGTATTGAAAGGGTTCAATTGGTCGCTCTGATAGTCACATTCTGGAAGAATAGAGAAAATACCCATAATAATACCGTGCTCCTTAGATGTGAAATCAATAGTACCTTTAGATTGAGACCAACCATTTCCATAAAGAGTGCCAGGGATAGCACCAGAATTTGTGGATTCATTATAAGTATCAGACGTAGTAGTAACATCGCCAATGGATACAGGTGCATCAATAGCACCAATAAACTTTGATTTCCAATCATCATCTGGAGCATCAACACCAAAACGGGTTTTCATTTGCTCACTATAAGAACCATCTTTGGCAGAAACCATAAGACGATAGAGTTTATCGAGAGCATAAGCCGAACGAAGATTAGCAACAGTAAAAGGGGTAAGAGGTTTAGAAGTATCAGAACTTAAATCATACATACCACCTTGAAAACCAGAGGACTTATCAGTGAAAGCACCAGATGATACACCAGTACCAGAAGGGAAATGCAAAGGAATAAAAGATGCAGACATAAAATCATTACCTTGAAATTGAGGACTAACAGCATTAAAATAGTCTTTTTTCCAATCACGATAACGAAGATACATCATACTGGCAGTTTGATTTGCAATAGATGCGGATGATGAAGTATTATCAACATTAAAATTTTCAACATCAATTGCCTCATAAAGAGGATTGCGATAAAAATCGCTGTAGATTTTCTGATAAGCCAACATTCGAAAAGGTGATACCTTAAACGTAAAAGGTTTAGCAGTATTAGCAGCTATAAGGGAATCAACATTGGAAACGTTAACACCATAGCCAAGCAAATCAAGAAGACGAACGGCACCGTACTTAAACGGATAACCGCAAGTATCATAACCAGAAGTAGAAAGCAATTTCAACAAGGTATTAAAATCCCAAGTAGGAACTGAATCAAACTTAGAACCATCACTAATGGCAGTACTAAATTGATTGGAAGTGCCAGCGATAAACTGAGGGAAAGAACGCCAGAGCAAACGAGTAGGAACAAAATAAAACTCGCAATACTGTTTAAGACGAACATACGCAGCAGAGTTCATAGGAACAGTGCGCAAGAACATTTCGGGGTTAATTCTAAAATGCTCATTAGGGTTAACCTCCTTACAAAAACATGGAAGGAGCATGCCAACAGACGCCGTAAACTTAGAAGTAAACGACAAATCAAAGGCATTACGCTGCAAATTTGCACGATGTGCATTTCTTGCAAAAATAGAATTGTTTGCCATAAAAAAACTAATTAAAGTTCATAATAAAATTCGTTATATTTCTTATTTTTCAAAGAATCATTAACAGCATGTGTAATGGAAGAACGGAAAGTGGACTGCAGTCCATTATTCTGGACGTAATTAACAAAAGCAAGGTCTAACCAACCATCATCATTATAAAGCATCTTATAGTGTACATCAAACGTACTAAAGAAATCATCAAAACGTGAATCGGTCCATTCCTCTTCTAACATAGAATATGGAAGTTCATAAAATATATCTGGATAGTAACTAAAGAGATTAAACAAAGCATTATTCTCATCATTAAAAAACTTGAAAGAATTAACTTGTGAAGTATAGAAACCACGCAGGACAAGCAAAGCAAGATTACTATAAAGCCTATCAAGCAAAGCAATATACTCATCAATAGATAAACGTTTCTGCAGAATTTTTCCAGTTAAAATTCCGTTAACACGCTCTGGATATGAGACAAGGCGAGAAGTCCAGAAATTAGCCATCTGGTAAAATCTGAAATCTTGATACTTATAACCTAAACTATTGATATAACGCAAACCTTGTAAAGTACTATTAACCAGAACTTTAGAGCCGTCTGGATTTAAACGGAACTCTTTGCGGAAGTTACCTTTTCTATATTTTTCAAAGATAGATAATTTTCCAAAAGCATCAGTTTCACGATATGATGAGCACTTAGGGAAGTATCGAGAACAAAGAGCCGTGGAAATTGGAACAAATGCCAACTCGCAGGGCTCTCGCTTATCAACTGGTTGCAACTGTTCAACAACTCCGTTAATGAAAGCGTCTGTGACTTGTAACAAGTCATTTTTGTAAGAGCCAATAATTGGGTTCTTAGAAGCCAACACGAACGAGTGGAAGGATTTAGTTTGCAAAATTTGAGGTAGGCGAGTAGAGCCGTTAACATATTTCGCAACGTAGGAAGGAGCGGAAGAGTTAACGAGTGAGGGTTTGTCAAGGGTTTTACTACCAAGCGACCAATCCTCAAGTATATTCTTGAGCAAGTATCGGGCAAGTGGTTCAGAGTCACACCAGATGATTCCGTGATAATGTGGACGGAAATATTGTGGACCGTACTCAGAGCAGATAAAGTAACGAAATGACTTTTCATCTTTAGATAAATTTTTAATATAGTCCGCAGAACCAAGAAAGCGAACTATCTGTTTATTGACACGTGTATATTTAAATTCTTGATTGCGCATGATGTGCGAACGTAGGCGCATAAGCCACTTTTGTACATCATATTTATTTACATATGCGAAACCATCACAAGAAGGGTAATTTGTAGGCACCAACTCAGACAAATCGAAATCCTCAATCTCTGAAACATCAAATGAAGGATAGAGATAAGAACGGCTAAGCCTATCATAACTGATAGGACGATTACCCAAAAACAAGTTGCGAGAATGAAAGCGCATCACTGGCAAATGCTCATTGTCATATGTGAGAGTAAAAAATATACTATAGATATGTTGCTTACATTCATTCGCAACTCTGGCAGTGAGTTCAGCAGAACGAGCAGACAAACAGCCATCACACTTTCGACAATTAACATAGAGATATTCATTCATGTATCTATTGAACACACGAACAGGATGAAAGCACCTTTGAGAAGTCAAAGGCACTTTTTTAGCGTTACGTCTTTCAAATTCAACTTGTTCAGATAACATAATTACTTTGTTTTTAAAACTCCTTGGTGACTGATAAATGTAGTATCAGACGTGATAATTGTTGCACGTCCTTCAGCAACAGAAGAACGTGAAAAAGTGCAAGAGGACAAAGAAGTAACACCGAGGTAAGCGGCTACCAAACCGAGGGCATAGATAGCCACTTTAATAATAATAACTAAAAAATCTTTCTTCATAATTGTAATATATAAATGGATAATTAAAACGGCAAATGCTCAGAAAACATAAACGTATGAAATGTGAAATCAGAAAAAACTTCTTCATTAACACGCCCAAGAATAGTAATTAAACTACCTTTCTTTACAGAATGACTAATAAACTTAGGCAAATAAGACATACGAACGTGAAAATATCTTTCAGTTCCAAACTTATCAGTTTCAACTACTTTGTAACAACAAACTATTTGTTTATTCATAATAGCAATATGTAAATGTTTAATTATTCGTTATGATTTGGATACAAATGAACAGATAGTAAATCTTTACTATCATACTCATCAACGAGACTTTCAGCCTCTCCCATGGCAAAAGCAACAAACTTTTGAACTTCATGAGATTTAAAAACAATTCTTATTAAAACCATACTTAAAATACTTTATAGTTAAAAAAAATCAGTAGTAGATTATCCAAAGTACGTTTAAACCTCCATAGTAGGATTCCGTCAGCGACGAACCAATGCCGAGCGACCGAGTAAATAAATTTACATGCTTTAAGTCACGGATAAAACCTAACTAACTGATTTCGAATGCAAATATAACAACTATATTCATATAAGCAACATTATGATTAATAGGAAATAGCTTGTATAACAACAAGTAATAAATAAACCCCTACCGATATTTATTCTTCTGTCTGGAAATAAAATTCTAAGAAGCAAAACTAATCCCACAATATAACCTATTAAAATCTCATTCTCATCAATTAAAAAGGAGAACATTTGAAATATCCAAATATTCTCCTTCAAACTATACCAATTATAACAATCGTATTTAAATCAAAAATCTAAATACTCCTAATATTCGAAAACTATGCCCATAGTTTTGTATGGACATCTAAAAAGCTATTCTTATTGGAAATCATTCAGAATACTACTCCAAACCAAATAAAGCCTTCAGACCACCATCTACACCAGAGAATCCCATAAAGGCCAAACTGAGTAATGATGCGGTAATAAGCACAATAGCCATTCCCTGCATACCCTTAGGAATACGAACCAAGGCCTGCTGCTCACGGATACCAGCAAAAACAATCAGAGCCAGAGCAAAACCCAAAGCTGTAGAGAATGCATAAACAACACTCTCCAAAAGATTGAAATCTTTCTGGATAACCAAGATGGCTACACCAAGCACTGCACAGTTGGTAGTAATCAATGGAAGGAAAATTCCAAGAGCCTGATAAAGTGCAGGGGAAACTTTCTTGAGGATGATCTCAACCATCTGTACCAAGGCTGCAATCACAAGGATAAATGCCAGAGTCTGGAGATATTGCAATCCGAATGGATCGAGTACATACTTCTGAACACACCAAGTAATGATGGTTGCCAAGGTCAAGACAAAGGCGATGGCTCCACCCATACCGATGGCTGTATCAATCTTCTTCGATACGCCCAAAAAAGGACAGATACCGAGGAACTGCGACAAGACGATATTGTTAACGAATATCGCAGAGATAAATATCAATAAATATTCCATAATTTCTATTTCTTAACCTTATTAAATATTGCTATAATGTATCCCAATGTGAGGAATGCACCAGGAGGCAAGATGAATACCAGAATGTTAGTAGTCTCAGGCAACAAGGCGATGCCAAAGATACTGCCTGCTCCTAAAATCTCACGGGCACTACCAAGAAGCGTCAAGGCAAGGGTGAATCCCAAACCGCAACCTACTCCATCTACCAAACTGGACAGAGGCGAGTTCTTTGCTGCAAAACTCTCTGCACGGCCCAAGATGATACAGTTTACGACAATCAGCGGAATATAGATACCCAAGGCCTGGTTGATGCTATCTGGAGCATAAGCACTCATTACCATCTGAAGGATTGTAACAAAAGCTGCAATCACTACGATAAACACAGGAATGCGAACCATATCAGGAGTAATCTTCTTGATACAAGAAATTACAAAGTTGGTACAAATCAGCACTGCCATAGTAGCCAATCCCATAGAGAGACCATTGATGGCGCTGGTTGTTGTAGCCAAGGTAGGACACATACCGAGAAGCAACACGAAGGTTGGATTCTCCTTGATGAGTCCGTTCATCAAAATCTTAACATTACTCATATCGGCTTATCCTTTCTTTTCATTTTGTTCAACTTTTGCTCCATCACCCTCGCCTTCTGCATGCTTGGTAGCACCACTCTCGCCATCTACCTGCATACCAGAATAAACCTTGTAAGCCTGGTTAATGGCCTTAAGGAAAGCACGGCTGGTGATGGTAGAAGCTGTAATCGCATCTACAGCATTGCCACTCTTATCATCCTTACTTACGTGGAGATCACCATCCTTTGGAGTCATGCCAATGACACTACCCTTTCCGTCCTTCTGGAACCATGTGGCAGCTTTAGCTCCCAAACCAGGAGTCTCAGAAGCCTGAAGAATGGTATAACCCAAGATCTTACCTTCGGTATCGAAACCAACAAGTACCTTCACATCGCCACCGAAGCCACCGGTTGTACTCTCTACGGCAGCACCCAACTGCTTGCCACTCTTGTCTGAACAATTATGAAGTACAAAAGTAAACTCCTTACCTCCAAACTCCTGCTTCACCTCTTGCGGTTCTGCTACCTGAAGTTGATCAGTACCCATCACGTTCTTGATACCAGCAGCAAGACTCTGTTCTGCCTTTTCAGCAATAGGACCAGAAGTAAGATGATTGATATAAGCAAGAACGGCACCTACGATGAGCGCTACGCCCACCAGAACAAGCACCATGTTCTTTAATGATGATTCTAATTTCTGCATGTCTCAGTCCTCCTTATTTCTTAGCAGGCTTCTCACCGAAGCGCTTTGGTTTAACATATGTGTTAATAAGAGGTGTGAACGCATTCATGATCAGAATGGCGAACGACATACCTTCTGGATAGCTACCCCAGTTGCGGATAATGATGGTCAGAAGACCGATACAAACTCCATAAATGAGCATACCCTTGTGAGTCATTGGAGAGGTAACATAATCAGTTGCCATAAAGATGGCACCGAGCATCAAACCTCCACTTAATATGACAGCAAATGGATTGGCATAAACAGGGTTAGCCAAGTGCATCAGACCGCTAAATACAAATACGGTAGCGATGATGCTGACAGGAATATGCCAGGTGATAACCTTCTTCCAAAGCATGTAAGCCAAACCAAGCAAGAGAGCGACAGCACAAACTTCACCAGTAGTACCAGCTCCAAACGTATCGCCAGTTGCTCCGAAAAGCAAACTCAAAGAATCAGGCAACTGATTCAGAAGAGAAGCATCACCAGTCTTGATGGCAGTCTTCATGATCGCCAATGGTGTTGCACCTGTTGTAGCATCAGTATAGCTGAGCATCTGTCCAGCTACTGGCCATGAAGTCATCTGGGCAGGGAAACTGACAAGCAGGAAGCAACGACCTACCAACGCAGGATTGAAAGGATTGTTACCCAAACCGCCGAAAGTCATCTTACCTACACCGATGGCAAACAAGGCACCGATAATAATGATCCAAAGAGGAAGGTTACTTGGCAAGTTCATGCCGAGCAGAAGACCGGTGATAATAGCAGAGCCATCAAGCAAACTGGTCTCCTCCTTTAGGAGATATTTTGTAATTGCCCACTCAAAGAAAACGCAGGCTGCCACTGAGGTAAGCAGTACAACTGCTGAACCCAAGCCAAAGAAATAGATAGAGGCGAGAATAGCAGGCACGAGAGCGATAATCACACCGTACATATTCTTCTCCACGCTCTCATTTCCATGGGCATGTGGCGATAATGAAACGATTAATTTTCCCATTTTATCTTTTAAATTCTTTCGTAAATGAATTTTCTTTAGATTCTTTTCTCAATGAAATTCCTTCTTGATGCGAATGAAATTTCTTCTTGACGTGAATGATTACTTCTTAGCGCTACGAGCTCTGATGATACCCATCACAGCAGCCTTACCATTGATGATATTATCAAGGATAGGACGATGAGAAGGACAAGTAAACTGGCAAGAACCGCAAGCGATACAAGAAGTTACCTCCTCTGCCTCCAGGCGCTCATAATCCTTCACTACGCTCAATGTAGCAAGTAAGTATGGCTCCAATCCCATAGGACAAGCATCCACACACTTGGCACAACGGATACATGGCTGAGCTTTCTTGCGATGAGCATCAGCATCACTCAATACGGTGATTGAGTTAGTACCCTTGGTTACAGGTACATCGAGGCTAATCACGGCCTTACCCATCATCGGACCACCAGCCAACACCTTATTATCACCCTCTGGCAAACCGCCACAGTTTTCAATCATCTGAGAGAATGGAGTTCCCATACGTACGAGGAAGTTTCCTGGATTCTTCACCTGCTTACCAGTAACGGTGGTATAGCGTTCGAAGAGAGGTTTATTCTTCATAACTGCCTGATAAACAGCAAAGGCAGTACCTACATTCTGAACTATTGCTCCAACATTGACAGGGATTGCAGGAGGAGCAGGAACCTGACGACGGATAACTGCATCCACCAACTGTTTCTCACCACCTTGAGGATACTTCTTTGCGAGTGGTACTATCTCGATACGAGAATCGCCAGCAGTCTTCTCTTCAAAGAGTTTGATAGCAGCAGGCTTGTTATCTTCGATACCAATGTAACCCTTCTCCACTTTAGCAGCCTTCATCAGGAGATTAAGACCTACGAGAATCTCATCAGCATGCTCCATCATCAGACGATAGTCGGCTGTAATATAAGGCTCACACTCAACACCATTGATAATCACACATTCTGCCTTAGCTCCTGGAGGAGGACAAAGTTTGATGAAAGTAGGGAAACCAGCACCACCCATACCAGTAACACCAGCCACCTTGATGCGATTGACAATCTCCTCTGAAGTCAATTCTGCATGAGCTTCCAAAGTCTCAAGTTTGTCTGAGCGGTCAATACTCTCCTCCCATTCATCACCTTCTACATTAATAATAATACAAGGCTTACGATAACCTGTAGCATCAATAGACGTATCAACCTTGAATACAGTTCCTGATACAGAGCTGTAAATAGGAGCACTCACGAAACCACCAGCCTCTGCGATGAGAGTACCTACTTTCACCTTGTCACCCTTAGCAACAACTGGTTTAGCAGGAGCACCAATGTGCTGTCCAAGTGGGAAAATAGCCTGCTTAGGGAGAGGAGCTACCTGAGTAGCCATCTCGGCAGTAATTTTATTCTCTTCTGGGTGAACTCCACCAATTCTAAATGTTCTCAAATTCATGATTTAGTCCTCCTTCTTTACTTCTGAAGTCTCTGCCTGAGGAGCTGCAACTGGAGCTTCTGCTTTAGGAGCTGCAACAGGAGCATCTGCCTGAGGAGCAACATCAGCAGCTGGCTTTGCCTTCTTAATTGGGAAATTTACTTTCACGAGTGCACCTGTAGGGCATTCGTCAACACACTTTGTACACATGCGGCACTTGTTGAAGTCAACATAAGCCACATTGTTTTCGATTGTGATAGCATCGAACTTGCAGACTTTCTGACACTTACCGCATCCGATACAAGCAACACTACAAGCTTTCTTTGCTACAGCACCCTTGTCGTGATTTACGCACTGAACGTAAACACGGCGTCCCTTAGGACCCTTCTTGCGGAGTTCGATGATGTGACGTGGACAAGCCTTAGCACAAGCGCCGCAACCCGTACATTTTTCTTCATCAACCTCAGGAAGGCCTGTTTTTGGATTGATAGCAATCGCACCAAACTGGCAAGCAGCAACACAATCACCACAACCCAGACAACCGAATCCGCAGCCAGTCTCACCAGCACCACAGGAATTCATAGCTGCACAAGTGTGCAAACCATCATACTCGGCGATGCGAGGACGATTTTCGCAAGAGCCATTACAACGCACTACGGCCACCTTCGCCTCAGTGTTAGCCACTGCGATACCCAAAAGGTCAGCCACTTTGCCCATCACGTCAGCTCCACCTACAGGACACATCAATCCTTCGATAGAACCAGCATCAGCACCCTTGACAAGGGCAGCAGCCATACCAGAACAACCGGCAAAACCACAACCACCACAATTAGCACCTGGCAGGATTTCTCCCACCTGTCCAAGTCTCGGGTCTTCTTCGACGGCAAATTTCTTGGATACTCCAAAAAGAACCAATGCAGCAACAAGCGCAATGGAACCAAGGACCAAGATTGCAATCACGATAAAATTCATAATTATAATTTGTTTTAGTTATTTATCCGAAATTACTTATTTCAGGTTCATTACTCTATATGATTATTCTCTTGCTCTTTACTTACTTTTCCAAGGTGAACGACAACTTTTCCTTCAGCTTATCCTTCAACAGAAACAGAGCCATATAATAAGGAAAGAGGATTCCCAAAGAAGAAAGTGCAGCAATGCCCTCACCTGCCCCACAGGCTATGACAAGAACCAAAGTTACAACCATCAGGACCAATGGTAATATATAACCATAGATACTTGCCCGAAAGCCAACTGACATATCAGCCACCACTACTACATGATCACCGATTTTGTATTTCGATTGAACGCCAGGTTGGTTTACCTCAATAATCTTCTCTTTTGTCTCAGAAGAATTACAGTGAGAAGCAACCTTGCAGCCACTACAGGCGGAGGATTGTAGAATACGTACTGATATACATTCTCCCCTGATAGCATTGATTATACCAGAATGTTTTATCTTATCGCTCATTTCTTTACTTAATTCATAATGTATGCCATAACTTGCAAGTCAGTCTTTAATACCTACACATTGCAAAGTCGAGATAGCAAACTGTATTTGAATGCAAAGATAATACTTTATTCGGAAACTGCAAAATATTAGTAAAGTTTTTATACGAAAAAGAAGCGTAAACGTTTTCTGTTTATATTTTTTATAAGCAAAAACGAAAACTTTTGCTCATTTTATGGTTTATTACGCTAATTATATGTACTTTTGCAACGGATAGGAAAAGTCATACACTATCCATATAATAATTAATTGAAGAATTAACAAACAGCACTGCAGAATGGAAGTATGATGAGAAAGCGCTGTTAAAATAAACTATGCAATATGACAAAAACGAAGATAGGAATGCTGATATGCATGACATTGAGTCTGAATTCCGCAGGAGTTCAGGCGCAGAAAGGCGTTGAGCATTTCAACATCTCTTTATTCTGTAATACCGACTCCTTAAAAGGGGCCAATCTGAGCATCCTTACAAATGCCATCAAAAAAGATATGCAGGGAGTTCAGATTTCTGCATTAAACAACTTTGCTACCAAAGGAAATGGTATCCAGATAGGTATGCTCAGCAATGCATCCACTTCTACGTTCAAGGGGATCCAGTTGGCTGGAATTTCTAACATTTCCATGGGAATGAAGCGCGGCATCCAATTGGCGGGAGCAGCCAATATCTGTTCCTCGTCCATGAGGGGAATTCAAACAGCAGTTTATAACTATGCTGATACCCTCAATGGTTCTCAAATAGGATTGTTCAATGCTTGCATCAGCCATCCACGAGGTGTCCAGATTGGCATCATCAACTATAGCAGAGACACAGTGGCTCACAAAATTGGTCTGGTCAATGTTAATCCCAAGACCCGCATTGACTTGCTGAGCTATATCGGAACCTCAACAAAACTGAACATGGCTCTCAGATTCAGAAATCGCAGTACCTATAATATAATAGGTATCGGAACTCATTACATGGGACTCGACAGCAAGTTCTCTGGAGCACTTTTCTATCGCATCGGACAGTATTTTCAACTGAATCCAAAATTCTCTCTGAGCGGCGATTTGGGATATTATCATGTGGAGACTTTTGAAGAACATTCATCAGAAAAGCCAAAAAGACTCTTCTCCCTCCAAGCACGCCTGAACGCAGACTATCAATTAGGCCACTACAGTTCGCTTTTTGCATCGGTAGGTTATGGAGACACCCGATATTACCACCATGCCCAGCACTATCGCAACCGTTTGCTGCTGGAAGGCGGTATTGCATTCAGACTTGTCAGAAATGGGGCTTTGGAAAATCAAAAAAAAGAAGAAAAAGCCAACATCATAGAATCGCTGACCTTAGGCAATAAACAAGCAGACCAATATCTCCCAGCAACCGATAGTCTGATGCAGGTTTATGCAGCCAATGACCCATCCCGCCAGAAGAAACATCCATGGAAAGCTGCGCTTGAAGCTTTTTCCATCAATGTGGGCGTACAATGCTTTGACCAATTTGTGATGAATGAAGATTTTGCAAAAATCTCTCTCCACAGTATCAAGCACAACATCCAGAACGGATTTGTATGGGATAATGACCAATTCTCTACCAACCTGTTTGCTCACCCCTATCATGGAGGTCTGTACTTTAATGCTGCAAGAAGCAACGGCATGAATTTCTGGCAATCCATCCCCTATTCTTTCTGTGGAAGTCTGATGTGGGAGACGACCTGCGAGATAGAACCGCCTGCTATCAATGACCTGATGGCAACAACCATTGGAGGAGTGTGCATCGGTGAGGTCACACACCGCATCAGCAATCTGGTATATGATGACCGCCAGAGAGGATTCAGTCGATTTCTGAGAGAATTTCTTGGAGCCATAGTCTGTCCTATCAAAGAGTTGAACCGTATCATCAGCGGTGATGCCTGGAGAGTAAGGGGCAAATACTATAAATATCATGACTACGAGAAATTACCCGTTGACTTTTCCATTTCTGCAGGTTACCGCTATCTGGCAGATAACAATTCTCTTTTCAGGGGTGAGGGAAATCCATATATCAATCTGAACTTAGTATATGGTGATGCTTTCAAGGAAGAAACGAACAAACCGTTCGATTATTTCACCACGGATCTGACTTTCGGATTGAGCAACAACCAACCGCTCATTACGTCAGTACACTTGTTAGGAAGACTGTGGGGAGCACATGTCATCGAGAAAGATGATTTGAAGGTGCTGTTCGGTATCTTCCAGCACTTCAACTATTATGACTCCCAGCCTGTAAAGGACGGAACCAGTGAGGTTCCATACCGCATATCAGAAGCCGCTTCAGTAGGACCAGGAATCTTATGCAGTTATCCTACCATCGGAAATTTGACCAAACTGGAACAGAGCATCTTCATAGACGGCATCATTCTCGGTGGAAGCCTGACCGACTACTATAACATCATAGACAGAGACTACAATATGGGTAGCGGATACAGCGTGAAGATGAATAGTTTCATGGAATTTGGAAAAGTGGGAAGTATCAGACTCGGTGCAGATTACTACCGCATCTTCACATGGAAAGGGTATGAGCAGAAAGACTGGGAAAATACCGACCCACTCTACCTGAACGCTCAGGGCGATAAGGGAAATGCATCACTGCTTGTTACAAACGCTAAGATGTTCTTCAATCTCTCGAGACATCTGAGTTTTGAAATGGGGGCATCTTATTATCTGAGATATACATATTATTCGTATCATGAAAATGTAAAATCCCGAACTTTTGATCTCAATATCGGGCTACGATACAAGATATAAAAAACAGTTAAAACCTTAAAGGGTATAAAGTATAAAAAAGGATGGCACTAAAAATAAAGAAGATATAAGGATGGCACTATAACAAGAAACAAAAAGGTGCTTTAAAATGAAACATGAAAAAAGGAGATAAGCTCACCGCTTGTCTCCTTTTTTATTTAGAATGAATGTTTCCTTGAAATCATCAAGATTACTACATATTTTCTTAAATACTCAAGACAAACATTTAATTGTTGACACTACCGCCAACAATATCAAGCAATTCATTTGTAATGGCCTGTTGACGACTCTTGTTGTACTGCAAGTTGAGTTCGCGCAAGAGTTCATCGGCATTATCCGTAGCAGTTTGCATAGCCACCATTCGAGCAGCATGTTCGCTGGCTAAGCTATCCAGCAAAGCTGTGAATATCATCAGATGCAAATGCTTAGGAATCAGCACGCTCAGTACAGTATTCAAATCCGGCTCTACGATGAAATCATCATTCAGCGGTTTTGCTTCTGTAGTCTGGCGCTCTTGATCTTCCTGTTTTTTGCGGAGATATTCTTGAGCTTTGGCTGTAGCAATATTGGAAGTCAGATCACGGTCGTTATCTTCACCAATAGCCTCCGTAGAGAGGTCGATTGGCAAAAATGTCTTGCGGGTAAGAATCTGAGAACCAGCACTTTTGAAATGATGATAAATCATTTCTACTCGGTCCAGTTCACCTGCCACATATTTCTTGGCCAGTTCCTTTGCAATAGCAGCGCATTCACTGGAATTTGGCTTTTCAGCAAGCTCTGTAAAATCACCTGCAATATGAAGTCCCAATTTCTGCGCCTTCTCAGCAACCTTTCTACCGATAGGATAAACCGTAATGTCGTCAATGCCTTGAGCTTTATACTCATCCACAGCATGCAGCATCATCTTAATGATATTGGAATTGAATCCACCGCAAAGCGAACTATTCGAACTGTAAACCACAAGAGCAACGCGCTTAACCAACTTATGCTCTACTTCCAATTCACATTGAACAGAAGGAGTACTGACTAAGAAACTCTTGAGAATATGTTCCAGCATATTCTCATAAGGTAACATGTTCTGTATAGCAACCTGAGCATGATGCAACTTACTGGATGCCACCATCTTCATAGCACTCGTAATTTTACGGGTGCTATTGACGCTGGCAATACGAGTTTTTATCTCTTTTAATGACGGCATAGGCTATTACACTTTATATTGTCCAGCTACATTTGCCATGGTCTCCTCGACAACCTTGATGCAGTCGTCGGTGAGTTTACCATCTGCCAAAGTTTCTATGACATCAGCGTGCTGGCTGCGCATAGCGTCGAGGAACTGATCCTGACACTCACGAACCTTATCCATAGGCACGTCGTGCATCAAACCATGAACACCACAATAGAGAATAGCCACCTGCTCGCCTACTGGCATAGGGCGATACTGAGGCTGTACCAACAGTTGGTCGTTCTTACGACCACGATCCAAGGTCATCGCTGTCACAGCATCCATATCGCTGGAGAACTTAGAGAAAGCCTCCAACTCACGATACTGAGCCATATCAATCTTCAAGGTACCAGCCACCTTCTTCATACTCTTAATCTGAGCAGAACCACCTACACGGGATACAGAGATACCTACATTGATGGCAGGACGGAAGCCCTGGTTGAAGAGGTCGGTCTCCAGGAAGATCTGACCATCGGTAATAGAAATTACGTTGGTTGGGATGTATGCTGAAACGTCACCAGCCTGAGTCTCAATGATAGGAAGGGCTGTCAAAGAACCACCACCCTTTACCTTGCCCTCCAGGCACTCTGGCAGGTCGTTCATCTGCTCAGCTACCTCCTGCTGGTCGTTGATACGAGCAGCACGCTCCAACAGACGAGAGTGGAGATAGAAGACATCACCAGGGTAAGCCTCACGTCCTGATGGACGGCGGAGAATCAAGGATACCTCACGATAAGCCACAGCCTGCTTACTCAAGTCATCATATACTACGAGGGCTGAGTAACCGC
>ERZ772860.717-NODE-717-length-27538-cov-18.253502_pt1 | contig 27538 bp, 20 predicted proteins | sample MGYA00511342_ERZ772860 | MGnify/ENA primary metagenome ERZ772860 (study PRJEB29015, sample SAMEA2737665) | human gut metagenome | biome: human gut; feature: human-associated habitat; material: faeces | place: China | collected 2012 ... | reverse complement strand
TCAGACAACGAGTGCTCCGCAGTCACCTGAGAGGTGAGCTCGTTGAGAGCTTACCCGCCACCGAAGCCGGATGCAGAGAAACGCCAACACCCCGCGACGCCCGGGCAGAAAAAAGCGCTCGCTGCGCGGCATCTGCCGGCAGCGAGCGCGAAAAGCGAGGCGGGAGGCCGGCATGGCGCCGGCACCCTCCCTCAGGCGCCGAGATCAGTCATCAGCGCCGACCGAGATCGCATCATCGGCAGCCGCCGGCTCCTCCTCTATCTCGCGCACCGCGCGGGGAATCGGAACAGCGCCGGGAGCGGGCTCGACGACAATGTTGCGGTAGCGCGAGAAGCCCGTGCCGGCCGGGATGAGATGGCCGAGAATCACGTTCTCCTTGAAGCCCTCCAGCAAGTCCACCTTGCCGAGGCTCGCCGCCTCCGTCAGCACGCGCGTCGTATCCTGGAAGGACGCCGCCGAGATGAAGGACTCCGTCTTGAGCGCCGCCTTCGTGATACCATTGAGCACGGGCTCGTAATCCGCCGGGCGGCCGTTCATCGCGATCGTCTCCTTGTTGATGCGGGCGAGCTTCGTGCGATCGACCTCATCATCCCAGAGCAGGCCCGTATCGCCCGGATCCTTTACGCGCACCTTGCGCAGCATCTGCGACACGATAATCTCCACGTGCTTGTCGTTGATCTCCACACCCTGCACGCGGTAGACCTGCTGCACCTTGTTGACGAGGTGCTCCTGCAGGGCCTCCTTGCCGCAGATGCGCAGAATCTCATCCGAAGCCTCCGAACCGTCGGAAAGCGGCTCGCCGGCATGCACGTAGTCACCGTCGTGCACAATGATGTGGCGATCCATGGGCACGAGGTGCTTGTGCGAGATAGCGCCGTCCGCCGCATCGCGCTCCTCGAGCTTCGTCGAGCGCTTGCGGCTCTTCGCCGCCGCCTCCTTGGCCTCCGCGTCGCGGTAAACCGTCACCACCTTCTTGCCGCGGATCATCGCATCGTCGATCGACACAATACCGTCCATCTCCGCCAGCGTGCAGACATCCTTCGGGCGACGCGCCTCGAAGAGCTCGGCCACGCGGGGCAGACCACCGGTAATATCGTTCGTCTTCTGCACCTTGCGGGGCGTCTTGGCCACCGACGTACCGGCAGAAATCTTCTGCTTGTCCGTCACCGCGAGGTAAGCGCCCGTCGGAATCGAGTAGACGCGCGGCTTGTCCTTGTCGCCCTTGCCCGTGTGCACGATCACGCGCGGAGCAAGATCCTGACGGTGCTCGATGATGACCGTCGTACCGCGGCCGGACTCCGAGTGCCCGCTCTCCGTGCGGCAGGTGATGCCCTCGATCATGTCCTGGAACTCCACGACACCGCCCACCTCCGCAATGACCGGAATGGCGAAGGGATCCCACTCAGCCACCAGCTGCTTGGCCTCGATGTGCTCGCCGTCCTTGACGTGCAGCACCGCACCCATAGCCATCTGATACGACTCGAGCTCCTTGCCCTCCGCATCGTAGATCTTCACGCTGCCGTTCTTGCAGAGCACGACCATGTTGCCGTTCTCATCCTCAACGCAGCGATCGCGGAGGTTTTCATCGTAAATCACGCGACCAGCGGACTTCGAGACGTACTCCGGACGGCTGGCCGCAGCCGTAGCCGTGCCGCCGACGTGGAAGGTACGCATCGTCAGCTGCGTGCCGGGCTCGCCGATGGACTGAGCCGCGATCACGCCCACCGCCTCGCCCACCTTCACGGGCTTGCCGGAAGCGAGGTTGAGGCCGTAGCACTTCGCGCAGCAGCCCTTCGGCAGATCGCAGGTCAGCACGGAGCGCACGCGCACCTTCTCGATACCCACCTTCTCAATCTGCTTGGCCGCCTCATCCGTGATGATCTCATTCTTCGCCACGATGATCTTCTTCGTCGTCGGGTCGTAGATATCGTCGCAGGTCACGCGGCCGTAGATGCGGGAAGCGAGGCTGGCGATCTCATCGTCGCCGTCGTAAATCGCCGTCATCACGATGCCGTTCTCCGTGCCGCAGTCCTCATCGCGCACGATCACATCCTGCGCCACATCCACCAGCTTGCGGGTCATGTAACCCGAGTCAGCCGTCTTCAGAGCCGTATCAGCCAGACCCTTGCGCGCGCCGTGCGTCGAAATGAAGTACTCGAGCACCGAGAGGCCCTCGCGGAAGTTCGACGTAATCGGGCGCTCAATAATCTCACCGGACGGCTTGGCCATGAGGCCACGCATACCCGAGAGCTGCTTAATCTGCGCCTTGTTGCCTCGAGCGCCGGAGTCCACCATCATGTAGAGCGGGCTCGCGACGGCCGAACCGCCGTTGTACTCCAGCTTCGTGTAAAGCTCCTTCTGAATGGCGTCCGTCGTCGACGACCAGATGTTCACCACCTTTTCGTAGCGCTCGCCGTTCGTGATGAGGCCCTCCTCGTACTGCTCGGTCACCTTGGCGACCTGCTCGTAGGCGTCCGCGATCATCTTGTTCTTGTTCTCGGGCACCACCATGTCCACAATACCGATCGAGCAGCCCGAGCGCGTCGCCTCCTTGTAGCCGAGAGACTTCAGCGCATCGAGCGTCTCCACCGTCTTCTGCTGGCCGCAGACCTGGTAGCAGCGCCAGATGATCTCGCCGAGCTGCTTCTTGCCCACATTGCGGTTGATGTAGCCGATCTCATTCGGCCAAATCTCATTGAAGCGCACGCGGCCGGCCGTCGTCACGATCGTCTTGCGGTGCACATTCTCCTGATTGAAGGAAAGCTTGTCGAAAGCCTCGCCCTCCTTGCCGTAGTCCGGGTTCTTGAGGCGGATCCACTCGTGGTAGCCGATCTTGCGCGCCGCGATGGCGAACTCCACCTCCGCGATGGACTCGAAGAGCGGCAGCAGGTGCTGATTGTCCTGCTTCTCCTTCACCTCCTTCGCGCGGGTATGCGTCAGGTAGTACGCGCCAAGAATGATATCCTGCGTCGGCGTGCTGATCGGCTTGCCGGAAGCCGGCGAGAAGATGTTGTTGGGCGCGAGCATGAGCAGGCGAGCCTCCAGCTGCGCCTCGACGCTCAGCGGCACGTGCACGGCCATCTGGTCACCGTCGAAGTCCGCGTTGTAACCCGTGCAGACCAGCGGGTGCAGGCGGATAGCCGAGCCCTCGATGAGCACCGGCTCGAAAGCCTGAATCGAAAGGCGGTGCAGCGTTGGGGCACGGTTGAGGAAGACGGGGTGCCCCTTCGTCACCTCCTCGAGAATATCCCACACGATCGGCTCCTTGCGGTCGATCATCTTCTTGGCCGAGCGCACCGTGTGCACGTGGCCGAGCTCCTTGAGGCGGTGGATGATGAAGGGCTCGAAAAGCGTCAGCGCCATCTTCTTGGGCAGGCCGCACTGATTCATCTTGAGGTGCGGGCCGATCACGATCACCGAACGGCCGGAGTAGTCCACGCGCTTGCCGAGCAGGTTCTGGCGGAAGCGGCCGCCCTTGCCCTTGAGCATATCCGAGAGAGACTTCAGCGGGCGATTGCCGGCGCCCGTCACGTGGCGGCCGTGGCGGCCGTTATCGAAGAGCGCGTCCACAGCCTCCTGCAGCATGCGCTTCTCATTGCGCTTGATCACCTCCGGCGTCTGAAGAGCCGAGAGCTCCTTGAGACGGTTGTTGCGGTTGATGACGCGGCGGTAGAGGTCATTGAGGTCAGAGGTAGCGAAGCGGCCGCCGGGCAGCGGCACGAGCGGGCGCAGATCCGGCGGAATCACCGGCAGAATCGTCAGCACCATCCACTCGGGCTTGCAGCCGCTGCTGCGGAAGCCCTGAGCCAGCTGCAGGCGCTTGGCGATCTTGCGCTTGTTCTGCTTCGAGTTCGTCTTGTCCATCTCCTGGCGCAGCTGATCGATGAGCGCGTCCAGATCAATCGTCGCGAGCAGGCGCTGAATAGCAGCCGCGCCCATATCCGCCTCGGGCGCATCGTCGCCGTACTCATCCTGCAAATCCTCGTACTCCTCCTCGGTGAGGAGCTGGCCGCGCTCAAAGCCGGCCACATCGCGCGGATCGATCACCACGTAGTCCTGGTAGTAGATCACGCGCTCGAGATTCTTGACGCTCATATCGAGCATGAGGCCGATGCGGCTCGGCGCACACTTGAAGAACCAGATGTGCGTCACCGGCACAGCCAGCTCAATGTGGCCCATGCGCTCGCGGCGCACGCGCGACGACGTCACCTCGACGCCGCAGCGATCGCAGATCATACCCTTGTTCTTCGCGCGCTTGTAGCGCCCGCAAGAGCACTCCATATCGCGCGTCGGGCCGAAAATGCGCTCGCAGAACAGACCGCCCTTCTCGGGCTTGAAGGTGCGGTAGTTGATCGTCTCAGGGTTTTTGACCTCGCCGCTCGACCAGCCGAGGATAACCTCCGGGCTGGCCACGGTGATGCAAACCTGGTCGAAGTTTTTGGGCTTCTCTGTGTTAAGGTCAATGAAAGACATAGATAAGGGAAAGGGGTGAGGGTTGGGGGCCGCCCGCCGCGGGGGCGGGCGGCATCTGAACAGGTTTACAGGTCGTCGTCGTCATCATCATCGTCCGACAGGCGATCCTCCGCCTCCTCCGCCGCCTCTTCATCGAATTCGAGGTCGTAGTCAGAGGGCGTCTCATCGTCATCGTCGAGACCTTCGCCCGAAGCGAGCAGCTCGAAGAAGTCGTCCGTATTCTGCGGCGCGTTCTCGCGATCCTTCTTCTCCGTCGGCTGCACGTTGAGGCAGAGAGACTGCATCTCCTTGATGAGCACGTTGAACGACTCGGGCGTTCCGGCCTCCAGCGAATTGTCGCCGCGCACGATGTTCTCGTAGATGCGCGTGCGGCCCTGCACATCGTCGGACTTGACGGTGAGCAGCTCCTGGAGCGTGTAAGCGGCACCGTAGGCCTCCATGGCCCACACTTCCATTTCACCGAAGCGCTGGCCGCCGTGCTGAGCCTTGCCGCCCAGCGGCTGCTGCGTCACCAGCGAATAGGTACCCACCGCGCGGGCGTGCACCTTGTCCGCCACGAGGTGATTGAGCTTGAGCATGTAGGTGTAGCCCACCACCACCGGGTAGTGGAAGTACTCACCCGTCAGGCCATCGATCAGGCGGCTCTTGCCGGCCACCGTGCCGTCCTTGCCGTCGCCGACCCAGCTGAAGCCCTCGACCTTCTTGGCCTGGCTCATGTAGTCCCAGATCTGCGCCTCGTCAATACCGTCGAACACCGGCGTAGCCACCTTGAAGCCCAGCGCCTTGGCCGCGACGCCGAGGTGAGCCTCGAGCACCTGACCAACGTTCATGCGCGAAGGCACGCCCAGCGGGTTGAGAATGAGGTCAACGGGCGTACCGTCCTCCAGATAGGGCATATCCTCAACCGGAAGCACGCGCGAGCACACACCCTTGTTACCATGGCGGCCGGCCATCTTGTCACCCACGCCGAGCTTGCGCTTCGTCGCGATGTAGACCTTCACCTCCGTCACCACACCGGGATCCATCTCCGCACCGGCCTCAATCTGATCGAGGCGGCGGTCGCGCTCCTCATTCAGGTCATTGAAGCGCGGCTCATAGGCGTTGATAATCTCGAAAATCTGGTTGCGAACCGGGCTCTCGCTCATCTCGATCTGATCGTGATACACCGCCAGCTTGCGCAGCAGCGTCTTCGTGATCTTGCGATTCGCGGGAATGATGACCTCGCTCGTACCGGCGCGCGTCACCTCCAGCGGAATCTTCTCGCCGAGCAGGCGATCGGAGAGCTTGCTCGTGAGCTGATCGATGAGGTTGTCCTTGTCGTGCTCGTACTCGGCCACCACCTTCTTGCGCTGCTTCTGCGTCTCCTTCTCCACGTCCGTATTGGCCGTACCCGGAGCATTCGAGCGCACCACGCGCACATCCATCACGACACCCGTCGTGCCCGGCGGCACGCGCAGCGAGGTATCCTTCACATCAGCGGCCTTCTCACCGAAGATCGCGCGCAGCAGGCGCTCCTCCGGCGCGAGATCCGTCTCGCTCTTCGGCGTGATCTTGCCGACGAGAATATCGCCCGGCTTCACCTCGGCGCCGATGCGCACCACGCCGTCGCTGCCGAGATTCTTGAGGGCATCATCGCCGACATTCGGAATATCGCGCGTGATCTCCTCCGGCCCCAGCTTCGTATCGCGGGCCTTCTCCTCGAACTCCTCGATGTGGATGGACGTGTAGGCGTCCTCCTGCACCAAGCGCTCCGAAATGATGATGGCGTCCTCGAAGTTGTAGCCGTACCAGGACATGTAAGCCACCAGCACGTTGCGGCCCAGCGCCAGCTCGCCGCCGTCCGTGCAGGGACCGTCCGCCAGCACATCGCCCGCCTTGATCACATCGCCGCGAGAGACAATCGGCTTCTGGTTGATGCAGGTCGACGCATTCGAGCGCATGAACTTGCGCAGGCGATACACGTAAATACCCTTGTCGGGATCGCTCTTCACGCTGTCCGGGTCGCTCAGCCAAGTCTGCGACGAAACGGGCAGCTCGCCGTCCGGCGTCGTCACGATGACCTCCGCCGTCGCCGAAGCCACAATGCCCGGACCCTTGGCGCAGACCACCGCGCAGCTGTCCAGCGCGCACTTCTTCTCGATGCCCGTGCCCACGAGCGGCGCCTGATTCACCATCAGCGGCACGCCCTGGCGCTGCATGTTCGCGCCCATGAGAGCTCGGTTGGCGTCGTCGTGCTCCAGGAAGGGAATGAGGCCGGCGGCAATCGAAATAATCTGCTTGGGCGACACGTCCATGTACTCGACGCGGCGCGGATCCACCTCGATGAACTCGCCGTTCTCGCGGGCCGTGACGCGGGGCGTCGTGAAGTGGCCGGTGCCGTCATCGTGGTCGATGGGGTTGTTCGCCTGAGCGATGAGGTGATACTCCTCCTTGTCCGCCGTCAGATACACAACCTCGTTGGTGACGATCACCTCCGTGTCGATCACCTCGCCCTGCTCATTCTTCTTCTCCACCTGGCGCACGCGGCGGAACGGCGTCTCGATGAAGCCGTACTCGTCGATGCGGGCGTAGGTGCACAGCGAGTTGATCAGACCGATGTTCGGGCCTTCAGGCGTCTCAATCGGGCAAATGCGGCCGTAGTGCGAGGGATGCACGTCTCGCACCTCGAAGCCCGCGCGGTCGCGGTTCAGACCACCGGGGCCGAGAGCCGAGAGACGGCGCTTGTGCGTGAGCTCGGCCAGCGGGTTGATCTGATCCATGAACTGGGAGAGCTGGCTGCGGCCGAAGAAGTCGCGCACCACGGCGCTGAGAGCCTTCGGGTTGATGAGCTTGCTGGGCGTGATGTCGTTGCGCGAGGTGTCGCAGAGCGTCATGCGCTCCTTGACAAGGCGCTCCGTGCGCGCGAGACCGACGCGGCACTGGTTGGCGATCAGCTCGCCGACGGCGCGCACGCGGCGGTTGCCGAGGTGGTCGATATCGTCGACCTGCCCCTCGCCGTGGCGCAGGCGCAGCAGATACTTGATCGCCGCGAGGAAGTCGATCGGCTGAATCAGGCGGCAGTCCTCCGGCACATCGAGGCCGAGCTTCTGGTTGATCTTGTAGCGACCCACGCGCGTGAGGTCATACTTCTTCTCCTCCTTGAAGAGGCGATCGAGAGCCGTCGCCGCCTGCTGCACCGAGGCGGGATCACCCGGTCGGAACTTGCGGAAAATCTCCTTGAGGGCGCTCTCGCGGTCGTGCGCGAGATCCTTCTTGAGCGTCTTGACGAGCGTCTCCTCCTCGCGCTGGTCGATCACCTCAATCTCGGTGATGCCCAACTCCACCATCTTCTTGATGCTCGCGAAGCTCAGCGGCTCGTAGGCCTTGGCAATGATCGTCGCCTTGCGGGCCGAGTCATCGCCGCTCTTGATATCCTCGAAGGGAATGAGATACTCCAGCTCGCTGCCCTCGACGTCCGTCAGCTTGAGCTTCTGAATCGTGTAGAACTGCTCGACGATCGAGCGATCCGTCTCGTAGCCGAGATAGCGCAGGAAAGTCGTCGCGAGGAACTTGTGGCTGCGGCGGCGGCGATCGAGGAAGACGTACATCAGGTCGCTCGTGTCAAACTGCACCTCGAGCCAGGAGCCGCGATCCGGAATAATGCGGAAGGAGTAGAGCGGCTTGCCGTTCGTGTGCTGCGACTTCTCGAAGCAGATGCCCGGCGAGCGGTGCAACTGCGCCACGATCACGCGCTCCGCACCGTTGATGACGAAGGTGCCGCGGTCCGTGATCATCGGGATCTCGCCCATGTACACATCCTCATCCGCCGAATAATCGCCGCACTTGAGGCGCAGCTTCACGTAGAGCGAGGCGCTGTAGGTCTCGCCGGAACGAATGGCGGCAATGTCGGAAATGCGGGGCGGCGAAATGCTGTAGGACTCGTACTCCAGTCGAATCTGGCCGTCGTAACTCTCTATCGGGAAGTGTTCGGTGAGAACGGCCTGAAGACCCATCTTGAGCCGCTTATCAGGCTCGGTGAAGCGCTGCAGGAATTCTTCATAGGATTTGGTCTGAATCTCAATCAAGTTGGGCGGGTCAATGACCTCCTTGATCTTGCCGAAACTGATTCGCTCTTGCTTGGGCTTTGACATGGAGTGGCGGAGATAATGTTGTGCACCCTCTTCCGGATGCGGGGTTCGGTTTCCGTACCATAAAACCGACCCGGAGCCTCACGCAGCACCGTAGGCGTGAAGCCCCGGGTCGATTCTGTACTTTTCCTGATAATTGCGGAACGGCAAAAGTTGACGTAACAAATACCCTTCCGCGTGGGGACACGAAGGCAGGAGGGGACACAAAATCCCCCCCTGCACTCCGAAAATCGATGCCTTACTTGATCGTGACCTTGGCGCCGGCCTTCTCGAGCTCGGCCTTGGCCTTCTCGGCGTCCTCCTTGGAGGCACCTTCGACGACGACGGCGGGAGCGCTCTCGACCAGCTTCTTGGCGTCGGCAAGACCGAGGCCCGGCTTGACGGTGCGGACGGCCTTAATGACGGCAATCTTGTTGGCGCCGGCCTCAGTGAGCTCGACGTCAAACTCAGTCTTCTCCTCAGCAGCTTCAGCAGGAGCGGCGGCCACAGCGGCGGCAGCCACGGGAGCGGCGGCGGAAACGCCCCACTTCTCCTCGAGCATCTTCACAAGCTCAGCAGCTTCGAGGATCGTAAGCTTGCCAAGTTCCTCAGCGATAGTATTGAGATCAGCCATTGTAGTATGTGTGTGTATTTGGTTCTTGTCGCGGGTGGGGGCTCCCCACCCATTTCAGTTCTCACCGGCCGGAGAGCCGACAGAGAACCTCATTGGTTTCAGGCGGCGGCGCAGGTGTACCACACCGCCGCCATCTGTTCAAGTCTTTTTTTACTCGGCAGCGGGAGTTTCCTCGCTGCCACCGTTTTCCTTGTCCACGTAAGCCTGGATGACGCGGGCCAGAGCCGAGCCGGCGGCATTGATCGTGCCGAGCAGCGTGGCGAGCAGCACCTCGCGGCTGGGCAGATCGCCGAGGGCGGTGATCTTCTCAGGGGTCAGCGTCGCACCGTCGAGAATGCCGGCCTTGTAGGCGGCCTTCTTCGAAGCCTTGGCGAAGGTGTTGACGGCCTTGGCGGCGGCGCACACGTCGCTCTCGCCCATGATGTAGGCCGCCTGGCCCTTGAGGGCCTCCGAGATGTCGGGCAGACCGGCATCGGCGATGGCCTTGGCCATGTAGCTGTTCTTGGCGACGACGCACTTGGCACCGACGGCCGAGAGAGAAGCGCGCAGCTGCGTGAACTCGGGCACCGTCACGCCGGTGTAGTCGATGACGAGCAGGAAGGGAGAGGCATTCACCCGGGCCTGCAGATCATCGATGATGACAGTCTTATCAGGATTGAATTTCTTTTGATCGCTCATAGTCGTGTGTGCGGTTCAGGTTACTGCCTGGAGAACTCGACCGGGCTCAGCGGGAGGCCCGGATTCATCGAGCTGGCGATGGTGACGGCGGCGATGTAAGCGCCCTTGGCGCCGCTCGGACGAGCCTTGACGACGGCGTTGATGAGGCTGCGAACGTTCTCCGCGAGCTTGTCGACCTCGAAGGAGAGCTTGCCGACGGGAGCCGAGATGTTGGCGTTCTTGTCAACGCGGAACTCGACGCGGCCGGCCTTGACCTCGCGAACCGCCTTGGCGGTGTCGTCGGTGACGGTGCCGGTCTTCGGGTTCGGCATGAGGCCGCGCGGGCCGAGCACGCGGGCAATCTTGCGCACCTGGGCCATGGCGTCCGGGGTGGCGATTGCGCTGTCGAAGTCGAGGAAGCCGTCCTGAATCTCCTTGATGAGATCCTCGAGGCCAACCTTCTCGGCACCGGCCTCAAGGGCGGCCTTGGCGGCCTCGCCCTGGGCGAAGACGATGACGCGAACATTCTTGCCGGTGCCGTGGGGCAGTGCGACGGAGGCACGCACCATCTGGTCCGACTTGCGGGGATCCACCGTCAGGCGGAACGACACAGTGACCGTGGGGTCAAACTTGGGGGCAGGGAAGCTCTTCATGACTTCCACGGCCTCTTCAACAGCGTAGGTCTTGCCGGGGGCAATCAGCTTCGCTGCCTCATTGTAGCGCTTGGAGCGTTTTGTAGACATAATGTGAGCAGTACGTTCGGGTTAATTGTTCCCTCCTGCAGAAGGGGGTGTTCAGAGGCCTTCCACTTCGATACCCATCTGGCGGGCCTGGCCGGCAATGATGCGGGCGGCTGCCTCGGGGTCCTTCGTGTTGAGGTCGGGCATCTTGGCGTTGACGACTTCCATCAGCTTCTCCTTGCTGATCTTGGCAACCTTCTTCTTGTTCGGCTCGCCGGAGCCGGACTGAATGCCGGCGGCCTTCTTGAGGAGGTTGGCTGCGGGCGGCTGCTTGGTGATGAAGTCGAAGGACTTGTCCTTGTAGACGGTGATGATGACGGGGAGAACGTCACCGGCCTGCTTCTGAGTCTTGGCGTTGAACTCTTTGCAGAAGCCCATGATGTTCACACCGGCCTGGCCGAGTGCAGGACCGACGGGCGGCGAGGGATTCGCAGCGCCGGCAGGAATCTGCAGCTTGATGACTTTAACTACTTCTTTTGCCATGGTTTTGTTTGTGTTGTTGACCGGGGCTCACCGCCCTTGCGGGTGATGCGGCCCCGGAGAAGGGTTCCGGCGGAATTTCCGGGGGAAGGGGAGCGTCTCAGCGGGGGAGCGACTCAACCGTTGAGCTCGTCGTCGGCCGCGTGGCGCACCTGCGTGTAGTCGAGGTCGAGGGCGTTGCTGCGGCCGAACATCGTCACGCCGACGCGCAGGCGGCCGCGCTCGGGATCCACCTCTTCGACGACGCCGCGCTCATCCTTGAAGGCGCCGTCGCGCACGATGACGATATCATTGACGTTGTAGACGATCTTCGGGCGGGCGACACCCTCGCGGCGCTGGACCTCCTCGAGGAAGTTGCGGACGTCCTGAGCCGGCATCGGCAGGGGCTCCTTGTTGCGACCGCAGGCAAAGCTGATCACGCCGTCGACGGCCTGAATCTTGTACCAGGCGTCGTTGTGCAGGGTGTTGTCGGGGCGGCGCAGGGCGATGTTCAGGTAGATGTAGCCGGGGTAGAGCTTGCGCTCGACGGTGTACTTCTTGCCGTTGCGCACCTCCTCGATCTTCTCCATATACAGTTTGGGCTCACTCTGGATGAGCGAGCGAACTTCTTCGTCTTCGTCGATCAGGCGCTTAATGTTGTCAAGCGTGCGCTTTTCTTTATTGGAGAGCACGTGGAGCACGTACCACTGGTCTTGAGGCTCGGGGACGCTGCGTGCACCGGAGGATTTGCGATCGTACTGGCGGGACATGTTGCCGATCTGCTGTGGGTTGGGATAGAAGGGGGATGGGTGTTCGTTCAGGAGAGGAAATTGATGGCGCTGGTGATGACGCGCGTCATGACGAAATCAAAGAAGGCGACGTAGGCGCCCAGCAGCACCATGGCGACGAGCACCATGAGCGTCGACCCCCAGAGCTCGCGATACTTCTTGAACCCCTTGACTTTGGGGTCGCTCTCCCAGGGCCAGGAGCACTTCCTGAGCTCCGCCTTGACGTTGGAGATTGAGTTGAAGATGGATCGGAAAAACTTGCTCATTGCTTCGTGTGGGGTGACGGGGTTGATCAGCGAGTGATCAGGAGAAAAAAAAAGAGGAAGGCTGGCAGGGTATGAGAGACTCGAACTCCCAACACGCGGTTTTGGAGACCGCTGCTCTACCGATTGAGCTAATACCCTATAACCTTGCTCTGTTTCGGTCATTCAGGGGATGCCCGGTTTTGGGCCGGGCATCCCCCATGACCAAGGGCTCATTCCATTTTCATGGCAGCCCAATTCTTGCGGGAAGCGGATCAGGCCTTGATCTTGGCCACCTTGCCGGCGCCCACGGTGCGGCCGCCTTCGCGGATAGCGAAGCGCATACCTTCCTCCATGGCGACGGGGGTGATCAGCTCAACGCCGATGGTGACGTTATCGCCGGGCATCACCATTTCCGTACCCTCGGGCAGGCTGACCGTGCCGGTCACGTCCGTCGTGCGGAAGTAGAACTGCGGGCGATAGTTGTTGAAGAACGGGGTGTGACGGCCACCTTCCTCCTTCGTCAGCACGTACACGGCGGCGTCGAAAGTGGTGTGGGGGGTCACGCTACCGGGCTTGGCAAGCACCTGGCCGCGGACGATGTCTTCCTTCTTGATACCGCGAAGGAGCACGCCGACGTTGTCACCGGCCTCACCCTTGTCGAGCAGCTTGCGGAACATCTCGATGTCCGTCACAGCAGTCTTCTGGGTCGGGCGGATACCGACGATCTCAACTTCGTCCATCTTGTTGATGATACCGCGCTCGATACGACCGGTAGCCACGGTGCCGCGGCCGGAGATGGAGAACACGTCCTCAACGGGCATGAGGAAGGGCTTGTCGATCGGACGCTCAGGGGTCGGGATGTAGCTGTCGACGGCGTCCATGAGGTCGAGGATGCTCTGCTTGGCCTCGGGGTCGCCCTCGAGAGCCTTGACGGCGGAACCCTTGATGATCGGGATCTCGTCGCCCGGGAAGTCGTAGGAGGAAAGAAGGTCGCGGATCTCCATCTCGACGAGCTCGGCGAGCTCGGGGTCAGCGAGGTCCATCTTGTTCATGTACACCACGATGTAGGGAACACCCACCTGGCGAGCGAGCAGGATGTGCTCACGCGTCTGCGGCATGGGGCCGTCAGCGGCGGAGACCACGAGGATAGCGCCGTCCATCTGAGCGGCACCCGTGATCATGTTCTTGACGTAGTCAGCGTGGCCGGGGCAGTCGACGTGAGCGTAGTGACGCTTGTCGGTCTCGTACTCAACGTGAGCGGTGGAAATGGTGATACCGCGCTCGCGCTCCTCGGGAGCGCCGTCGATCTGGTCGTAAGCCTTGAACTCTGCCTTACCCTGCTCTGCAAGAACTTTGGTAATGGCAGCGGTAAGGGAAGTCTTACCATGGTCAACGTGACCGATGGTACCCACGTTCACGTGGGGCTTGGTGCGCTGGAATGATTCTTTGGCCATATTAGGATTGTTGTTTTGGGCTGCTATTCTTGCATCGGAGTCGAAAGCTTCTGGCGGGATTTGAACCCGCGACCTCATCCTTACCAAGGATGCGCTCTACCCCTGAGCTACAGAAGCATGAACTCCCTGTCGCCCCCGTGAGGGGACGTGAAAGCAGGGGCATTTTACACGTGTTGTGCTGCCACGTCAACTCTAATTTATCTGAATTTGCGATTTTTTTCCAATTTGATGCATTTTTCACCTGTTTTCGGTGCTTTTTGTTCTCCGGACAGCCGCCGGAGGCGCCGCGGGCGGAACAGGTGGAAAGTTGGATTGTCTATCGGCCTGTTCTGCGGCACACTGAGGATCTATGAAAACTGCAACACTCATGACGATGGTTGCTCTGATGGCGGCGCCGCTGGTCTGCGCCGCTGATGAGCAGAAGGATATGCCGCTCAATCTCACGGCTCAGCCGGCTCCGCAGGCCGCAGCTCCGGCTGCTCCGGAGGCTCAGTCCGGCGAGGCCCCCGGCGGCTGCCCGTCGGCGGACTGGCTGAACGTGGAGACGATCACGCTGGCGGCGGCCAACGGCGATCCGCTGGCGCAGTACACGCTGGCTTGGCTGACGGAGACGGGCACGACAGCGTCGCCGGCGGACCCGGCGGCGGCGGACAAGCTGTACGCCGCGGCTGTGCCGGGTCTGCAGAAGGCGGCGGACAAGGGCCACCGGGCGGCCTGCATGGCGCTGGCTTCGATGTACGCCCGCGGCAAGGGCGTGACTGCGGATGCCGAGAAGGCCGCGCACTATGCGGAGAAGGCCCACGGCTGCCGCCCCGCGAAGGCCGGCAAGGCTCCCTGCTGCGCTCCCTGCCCCAAGGACGCGGCCAAGCCCTGCTGTGACAAGCCCTGCAAGGCGCAGCCCTGCGATAAGCCTTGCGAAGGCAAGGCCTGCGACAAGCCCTGCCCCGACAAGGCCGCCGACGCGAAGTAAGGCGCGCCGCCTCCGCTGAGTTCGGATGACACGCCCGCCCTGCCCGCCCCGGCAGCGGCGGGCGTTTTGTCTTGCCCACCCCTCAGCCCGGAGCGAAGGGCCGTTTTCCCTCCCGGCGGCCTTGCTCAGGGCCCCGGTGCGTGCCCGCCCGTCGTCTCCTCGGGAGTCTCGGCCGGCGCATATTCAACCGCGCGCAGGTAGAGCCCGTCGGCGGGGGCGCAGAAGCGCGTGGTCTCGCCGGGGATGTCGCTCATGTAGGCGCCGAGCTGCTCGAGGCTCATCTTGCCGGCGGCGACGCGCTGGGCCGTGCCGACGAGCAGGCGCACCATGCGGTACATGAAGCCGGTGCCGTGAAAGCGCAGGCGCAGCAAATCCCCCTCGTCGCAGACCTCTGCGCTCAGGATGCGGCGGTGGTAGTAGCCCGGCGGCGGCTCGGCGGGCTCGGTGCCGCGGCGCGCGGAGAGGCGGCGGAAGTCGTGCTCGCCTTCATAGAGCCGCAGGGCTGCCGCGAGCCGCTCCGTCTCGCCCGCCCGCGGCAGGTGCCAGGCGCGGCCCGCCAGAAAGGGGCTGAGCACCGGCGCCCGGCAGATGAGGTAGTCATAATATTTGCCCACGGCGCTGAAGCGGGCGTGAAAGCCAAGCTCCGCCCGCCGCACGTCAAGGATGCGCACGGCCTGCGGCAGCCGCGCGTTGAGGGCCGCCTGCCAGTTCTCGGGGCTCATGCGGCAGCTCTCGGGGATGTCGGCATGGAAGCTCTGCGCGAGGGCGTGCACGCCCGCATCGGTGCGCCCGGCCGCGGCGATGCGCAGCGGGCTGCGCAGGATGGCGGCGAAGGCGTCTTCGAGGCAGTCCTGCACGGTGCCCTTGCCACGCTGGCTCTGCCAGCCGAGGAAGTGGCTGCCGTCATAGGCGCAGGTGAAGTGGAGGCGGGGCATGGGAGGGAGGAAAAGGTCCTGAAACGCGCGAGCCGCAGCACCGCTGCGTTGAGCGGGCTGCGGCTGCAAGGGTTTTCAGCCGTGGAGGGCGGCCATCAGATGTCGAGATCCAGCGGGATGTCGCCGATATCCAGCGAATCGTCGGAGCTCGAGTCATCGGAGCTGGAGTCATCACTGCTCGAATCCTCGCTGCTCTCCGAGCTGCCGCTGTCGGCATCGTCGGAGTCAGAGTCGCCGGAGTCCGCCGGCTCATCCGAGCTGTCGGCGTCCGACTTGTCCGCGTCATCCGCGCCCTCATCGGCAGGCTTGTCGGCGCTTTCGCCTTCAGCAACCACGCTGCTCAGATCTTCGCTGACGGGAGCCTTGTCGGGCACGGCCACGACATCCTCAGTGCTGTCGAAGCGCATCACGGGCACATCCGCGGGCGTGACGGTGTACGAGAGAGCCTCGCGGAGAGCCTCCGAACCGTAGCACTCCGCAAAGGGCGGCGGCTCCTTGTGGTCGTCAATCGCGTCCTCCTGCAGGAACTTGGAGCCGGCCTCGCGGCGCGTGGCATCGGCATCCTTGTAGCTGCCCTCGGTCGTGGACGCGCCCACCGCCATGACGAGCTGATCCTCATCCACCTCGCCGTCGTAGGAGGTCACGGGCAGACTGGCGCGCACGCGAGCCACCTCGCGGGCCAGCGCATCGAGCGCCGTCACCAGTTCGGCAGCCTCCTGCCCCTCCTTGCCGACGCTGCGGCGCAGGGCGTTCTCGTTGAGCGTGCAGGTGCGGGCCATCGCGTCCATGAGGCGCTTGTTGAGCACCTTGACGCGCGGGGCGGCGGCCTCGGCCGTCGGGTGATCAATGACGGTGCGCAGCTCGGTCGTCAGCTCCTTGGCCAGTGTCACGACGGATTTCTCCTCCTTCTGGCAGGAGGTCAGCGCGCAGGCTGCTACGATCGCGCAGGCGGGAACGAAAAGGAAATTTTTCATAAAAAGGTGATAAGCTGTGGTATGAAAGCTAGCAGGATTTCCCCGCGATGTCAAGGTAAAGTGTCGTTCGGGCAAAAAAAAGTGCCGCCGCCCCCTCATCGCCCGGGGTCCGGCAGCAAGTCGGCGTAGATGCCCGGGTCCGAGCCCGAAATCGCCACGGCGCCGACACAGCGCTCGTAGAAGGCGCGGGGGCCGACGCCGCCGATGATGGCGTAGGCGTAGCCGAGGGCGCGGAGCTGCTCGGCGGCCGTCACCAGCAGGGCGCGGCCGATGCCGCTGCCGCGCAGCTCTTCCCCGACACCCATCGGACCGATGAAACCGCGGGCCGTGACGTCAAAGCAGGCGAAGCCGACGATGCGCCTCTCTTGTGTGGCCACGACGCAGCCCACGGGGCTGTGCGCCATGGCGATGCGGCATTCGCTGACCCACTTCGGGCTGAAGTTGCGGCCGACCCAGTCTTCCAGAATATGTGCCTCGTAGGGGTTGCAGCGGCGGATGATGACACCGCGCTGCGCCGCGGCGGCGCGCAGCGGGGCGCCGTCCGGCAGATCATAGAGGCGTACGAGCATGTCCGTCATAGGCCCGGAGCAAAAGCAGGCAGAAAGACACCGCCTCCCCTGCCCCGGCCGAGCCGCGAGGCCCCGAAGGGCTCTCACCTGCCCGGCGCGGGGGAAGAGGCGGCGCGCTTGCGCGCAGGCGAATCAGTCCGCACTCTCGTCGCCGTCCTTCTTCTCACCCTCTCGGGCGTTGAAGAAGCGCGGAGCGAGCTTCGTGACCACTTCGTCCTTGCACTCCTGGTCGTAGACCTTCAGCACCAGATGAGCCAGCGCCACGGCATCCTTGAAGTCTGTCGGGGCCTTCGACCAGCGCGCCGCATCAAAGCGGCCCATCGCATCGCGGCTGTTGGAGAACTCCGCCACGCCCGGCATCGCATAGAGCAGATGCGTCGCGCGCAGCAGCGCATCGAGCTCCAGCTCCGGCGCGCTGCCGTGGCTGCACGCCACAAACTGGCAGAGTCGATCAATGGCTTCATTAGCCATCTTGCGGTTCGCATCCGTGATGCTGCCCTTGCGCTCGGCCGCCGGAATCTGCGCCTCCGCCATGCGGCCGAGGCAGTAACAGTACCAGCCGTAGGAGCGCAGCGGAATCGCGTCCGCCTTGCCGTCCTCCGAATCCAGCGCGGCAAACTTCGCCACCTGGCGGCTGAGAGCCTGATAGCGCTTCGCCAGCTGAGCCGCATCCTCCATGAGCATACTCTCCGCCACCTGATACGCCACGCGGGCCGCCATGCCCTGCTCGGCTGCGGGAGAGCCGTACATCTTGCGGGCAATCTTCTCCGCCACGTCGCGCAGGTGCTTCCAGTCCTGAAGGCGCATCGCGCAGTCCAGCTCGCAGAGCGCAGCCTGCATCGCCGGGTTGCCGTCCACATCGCGGAAGGCGGCGTACTCGCTGCGCAGCTTCTCGCACTTCTTGAGCGCGTCGGACAGCTTGCCGCTGCGGTAGTCGTCGAGCGCGTCGCTGAGCTCTGCCGGCGACTGGACAATGTAGGGAGCCTTGAGGCGCTTCTGCTTGAGCGTGCCGTGGTCATCGAAGATGATGCCCTTGGCGTTGGCCGCCGAGGCCGGATACGTCCTCCAGCGCTTGTTCTCAAAGAAAGAAACATTCAGGCGCGTCGTCTCCTTCTGCGCCGGCTCCTGCGCCCCGGCAAAGCTGCCGAAGGCGGCCAGAGCAAGACCCATCAAACCGAGTGCTTTCATAGTAGTTCCGTATTGCAAATTGTTGAAATTAACCCTTCACGCGATTCTTGTGCTCATTGGCCTCGCGATCCTCTCTCGCGACGCCGGCGTCGCGACCGTACTGATTGACGAGAGACTCAACCTGGTTGAAGAGGTCGCGCTCGTCGGAGTTCATCTTCTCGCGGAAACCGCTGTTGGTGAGCAGGCGGACGTAGTCCTCACCCGTCTTCCAGGCCACCCAGCGATCCGAGGGCTGGAAGTTGCCGCTCATGCGGTCGCCCGAGGACGGCGTGTTGCGCGCCCAGAGCAGCTCCATGATCGCCTTGCAGGCCGGGGCCGAGACGGACACGTTGCCCATGTTCGACGTGTAGAGGCTGTTGTAGGTCTGCAGCGCGTTCTTGATGCTCTCCGCATCCCCGCTCTTGGCGTAGGCGGCGGCCATGAGCATGTTCATGTCCACACGGCGGTTGCCCGAGCGCATGTTGAGGTAAGTCGTGCCGGCATCGATGGCCGCGCGCGTGTCACCCTTCGCGCTGTAGCACTCGGTGAGCGTGAAGTAGGCATCGGCCAGCACCGTCGCATCCGGGCAGGCGCCCTCCTTCGTCACATCCTTCAGCAGGGTGATGGCCTCATCGTAGCGGCCGAGCACCTTGAGTGCGCGAGCCTTGCCCGCCTTGCCCTTCACCGAATCCGCGCTGTTGGCCGAGATCACGGCGTCATAATAGGTCATGGCGCTGCCGATCTGGTCCTTGCCCACCTGGCTGTCCACGAAGCGCGCACCGAAGTTCACGAGGCTGTCCGCCACGCTCAGGCAGATGTAGGAGGTGAGATCCTGCGGCTTGAAGTCCACGCTCATCGAGCGGATCTCGCCGGCGATGCCGTTGCGCAGATCGTTGATCGAGCCCGGAGAGACGCCCTCGCTGTTCTTCTCAACCGCGTTGAGCTTCTTGCTGCGCTCCGAGATGCAGGCCATGCGGATGATGGCGTTCGTGAACTTGTCGGCCGGGTCGATGCCCGTGAAGCCCTTGAGGTGCTCAATCACCGCGTCCTCCGACGTCAGCGCCAGACCGTACTGATCCTTGCCGCCCGACGGAATCGTCACGTAGCCCGCCTTGATCGCATCCTCATAGGCCACGACGTAGGAGTTGATGGCCATCTCCAGCGCGGCATTCGTCTTGCCCTTCTTGAAGGCAGCCGTCGCCTCGCGGGCAATGACCGTCCGAGCCTGCTTGAGCGCGGCCTCAACAGCGGCCTTCGCGCCCTCGACATCGGGCTTCACCTTCACCGCGCGGCGCAGCTGCGTGCCCGCCATATCCAGCGCATAGACGTTGCCCTCGCCGTCCGTCTCCTTCCAGAAGGTATCGGCGTAGCCCGCCACGCGGGCGTTGCGCTGCTCCTCCGTCTCGCCCTCCATCGGAATCTCGGGCGCGTAGGAGTAGAGCAGGAAGAGCGCATTGGCCGCCAGAGCGCGCGAGCTGTCGGACTTCGGCTGCTTGAGCGAAGCCTCGTAGGCCGCCTGCAGAGCCGCAATGCCCTGCGGCTTGGCCGCCTCGTCCTCGCCCGTGATGATGATGTTGCCGCGCATCAGCTGGGCATTCGGGTAGACCACGCTGTCCGGCCAGTTGTCGGCAATCGCCTGGCAGAAGGTGAGCGCCTTGGCCATGTCGGCCTTGGCCGTGTCCTTATCATCGCGCGTCGACGCCTGCTTGAGCGTGCACTCGAGCGCGAGGTAGGTCGCGCGATCCACCAGCGGATTCTCCTTCAGATCATTGGACGGGTATTTCTCGCGATACTTCGCGAAAAGATCGAGCATCTTCTGGTAGTTCGCCGGATCCACCGCGCCCATGCGCTTGTAGGCGTCCATCACGAAGTAGAAGAGCTGCATCTCCATGTTCGCCACTTCCTTCTCCTTGAGCGCTTGGCGACCCGTGCCCGGCTTCAGGCGGCCGCTGTCGAGCAGCGCCGTGCCCGCCTCGAGCACCGAATCAAACTTGTCGAGCTTGTAGTAGGCCGAGGTCTTGATGAAATCCGCCGTCACGGCATAGGCGCCGTTGAGGTCATCCTTGTTGAGACGCAGCACCTCATCGGCCGCGCCGATGAGCTCCTGCCACTTGTTATCCTTGAGAAGGCGGCGCATCTTGTTGAAAGCCAGGCTCTTCTCCTGATCACCCCCGAGAGAGCCGCCCTTGAGGCCGGCCTCCAGACGCTCGCCGGCCTCTTCATTGCCGGTCAGGTAGTGCAACTGAGCCAGCTGGAACTTCAGCTTGTCGGCCACCTTGGCACTCTTGCCCTTCGCATCCTTCACCGTGAGATCCGGATAGCGATCCAGCAGCACCTGATAGCCCGCCTTGCCGAGGCGGTTCGAGCCCATCGACAGGTGCACGTTGGCCGCACTGATGATGGCGTAGGCCTCGGGATCCGTATTCGCATCCAGCAGCTTCTTGTAGTCCGACGCCAAGCGATTGATCTGGCGGACGCTGTAGACCTTGCCCGTCACGCGATCCATCCCGTTGGTCACCTGCTCATCCGCGCCCATCCACGCGCCCTGCATACCCAGCACGTTCATCACCTCGGCGGAGGAGGGAACCATGCCGAAGAGCGTGTTCATGATGCGCGTCGCCGCCTCGGCGCTCTTGAGATCGCCGCTCTTGAGCGCCTTCTGCACGTAGCCGGCCGCCTTGCTGCCGTAGGCGATGAAGCGAGACGTGTTCACCGCGGCGGCAGACGTCTCCATCGCCGGCACGGCCGCCAGCGCGTTGTGCGCCAGCTCGAGCACGTTCGCATCCGTGCTCTTGTCATCCTTGAGCGCCACGCCGATAATTGTATTGAGACCGCGCATCACCATGTCCTCGGGCAGGCGGCCCGAGCCCTTGCGGCTGCGCTGCAAATACTCCTTGCCCTTGTCGAAATCGGGCTTGTCCTTGAGCAGGTAGCACTGCAGGAGCAGGAAGCAGACCTGCCCGTTGAGCTTCTTGGCCTTCTCCGCCTTCGACACCTTTCCGCTCTCCAGCAGATCGAGGTAGGCCTCAAGATTCTCAATCGCCTCGTCGAACTTCGAGGGATCGCCCTTGCCGCCGTCTTCACCCGTCGCCTGCTTGAAGCGCACATAGCCCTTCTGGAAGACCGCCATCGTCAGCAGCGGATCATAGCCCACCGCATCCTTCGGGTTCGGAAGGTTCGCGCGCTGAGCCGCCATTGCGCGCTCGCGCATCGCCTTGTCCGTCCACTTCTCATCAGTGAGGCGGTCATAGGTCGCCACCGCGGCATCGTACTTCTTCTGCTGCGTCTGAGCCAGCGCCTTCTGCCAGAGGTAGAAGGGCACCAGATACTCGAACTGCTGGGCGACCTTGGACTTGGAGTCAAACTTCTTGATGACGGCATCGCAGAGCTTCTCGGCCTGCGCGTACTGACCGGCGCGGTTCAGTTTCTCCGCCTGGCTGACGGAGCCGACGAGATCCTGCGCCTGGCACACCACCGGCGCACACGCCGCGATGGCCACGAGAATCGCAGATTTGGAATAGGAAAGCATGGGAATGGTGTAGTGTAAGGTGTGAATAAGCTGGTGAAGAAGAGTTCAGACAACAAGAGGGGAGCAGCGGCGCTCAGCCGCTGAACTCCCCTCTTGGGCGGGAAGGGAAGGTGAAACTTATTCCGTCGCGGCCTGAAGGCCCACGGCCTTGATGCCGGCCTCAGAGAGAGCGGACATCACGTCGATGATGCGCTGGTGCGGCGCCGCCTTGGAGCCGCTGAGCAGAACGAGCGGCTCAGCGCCCTGAGCCTTCGTCTGATCGCGCAGCGTGATCAAACTGTCGCGCAGCTGCGTGAGGTGGCCGTACTGGCTGTACTGCTTGGAGGAAGGATCGATGCCATCGGTGGCGTCGCCCACCGGCAGACCGTTGTAGATCACAATGCCGTTGGCCTTCACCTCGATGCGGCCCACCTCGGGCGGCGGCGAATCGCTCGACTCGCTCTCCGTCGCAGGCGTAGCCATATCAATCTTCTTTTCGCTGACGAGCGTCGTTGCCACGAGGAAGTAAATCAGCAGCAGGAAGCAGCAGTCGATCAGCGACGAGATGTTCATCTCGGGATCCCCCTGCTCCTCCGTCTCGATTTTCTTGTGTCTTGCCATATTGTAGAGAGAAAGAGAATGGGGTTTACTTGGTCGGCAGCGTACCGAAGACCAGATCGGCAATACCGACACTCGCAGCAGCATTGATCACCGTGCGCGTGCGCTCCCACGGAGCATTCTGGTCACCGCGGATGTAGAGGCGCACCGTCACCGGCTTGCCGTCCTCACCCTTCATGTTCTTGTAGACATCCTTCATCTTGCGGATGGCGTCGGCGAGCTGGCTCTCCTCACCCGCACGGTAGCCCGTCGTCTTGCCGTTAGCGTCGGCGAGACTCCAGATGGCGCCGGGCTTGCTCGCGAAAGTCAGATCGTACTTCTTGAGCGCGTTGCCCTTCATCTTCTCGCGATCCGCGTAGACGTTGACCACGATGCAGCCCTTGGCATCCTTGAGCTCGGAGCAGGACACCGCGTTGGGCATCTTGACGCTGGGATCCTTCGCCACCGTAATCTGCGTGGCATTCACCACGAAGAAAATCAGCAGCAGGAAGCAGCAGTCAATCATCGGCGAAAGGTTCACGTCACCGCTCACCTCGTCATTCGCTCTGGCGTTCTTTTTCTTGGCCATGATGATTTCTGAGATCGTTTGGATTCACGCCTGCCTGCACCCTCGGGCAACAGGCAGGCCCGTCGCAGAGGGCTCAAGCCTGAACCGGCTCGGCGTACTCACCCTCGATAGCCTCAGCCTCCTCATCACCGCTCAGACCCTCGGGAATGCGAGCCAGTTGAGCATCGGCGTTGAGCACGTTGATGGACGTGTTGACCATCTCCTCAACCGTGTTGATGCACAGAGCCTCGAGGCTCTGTGCCTTCTTCTTGAGGAAGAAGAACGCAGGGATAGCGATAATGGAAATAATCAGACCCCAGAAGGTCGTCAACAGAGCCACGGAAATCGAACCGGCCAGCTGGGTCGGGTCAGCCTGGCCCGTCTCAGCCAGAATGGCGAAGGCGCCGACCATACCCTGAACCGTACCGAACAGACCGATGGACGGAGCCAGCGAGCCGGAAAGCGCGAGCATGTCAACCGTCTTCATGATCTGCGGGCGCTCATTAGCCGTGAAGTCGGCCATGGCGTCTTCAATGCCGTCCTTGCCCAGATCCTCGGGGCGGTTGGCATCGATATTGGGCAGGGCGTACGCCACGAGGCGGCCGAGGTAGGTCGGGCTCGACGTCGCCATCTCAATGGCCGAGCGCACGCGGCACTCACCCATAAGAGCGAGGAGCTGGGCCTTGAGAGACTCGGGGCAGTACTTCTCGCGCTTGAGGTTCATGCTGCAGAAAACGATGAGGAAGATCGTGATCGCCAGCAGAATGACCAGCGGAATCATCGTCCAACCACCATCAATAACCCACTTATCGAGCATGTTCTTCTCTTCAGCGCCGCCGGAGGCAGCCTCCTCCTGAGCCAAAGCCGAAGAGGAAAGAGCGAAGACAGCAGCCATCCCGAGGGAGAGAGCCCGGACACCGAAACGAGTAATCGTTGCTTTCATAATGGTAAAACTACGGTAATGCAGATTTGACGTCCTCTATTTAACCACATTCCGCCCTCATGGCAAGAAAGATTTGCGCAGGAGGCAAAAAAACTCCGTCATCCTCCGACAACCCATGGTGAGAATCTCCTCGGCAACATCGCGGCCCGTCGATGGGCCACATGAACATAAACCGCGAATTATCAGAATGCAGCGAAAGGCATCAACCCGCACCTCCACACATACACCACCCATCACCGGCTCCCTGAGCACCTCAGACCATCATCCGAAAGCAACCCTTCACTTTTCTCAAATATCCACGAACCCCGTCATCCATCCGGCAGAATAGCCACCCCTCCACCCTCGACACACCCTAACACAGACCAAGCACATTCATCACGCCGAATGACGACAATTTATCTTCTTTGGAACTTGACGCAGTCTGCTCGCAGGTATAGCATCAGAAAAAATAACCCACCCCAACCTTCTACCCACCCCCCCTTCTACCAGCCATGAAAATCACCAGCCCGGAACAAGACCAACGCCTCGGCGACATCCGCCGCCAAGTCGAGCACATCGCCAAACTGCCCCACAGCGGCGACGCCGAGCTCGACAAACTCACCCGCGACATCGTCCAGCGCCTGCGGCGCAGCCTCGATCAATTCAACTCCAACATCGTCGTCATCGTCGCCCTCGGCATGCTCAAAGCCGGCAAATCCACCCTCATCAACCTGCTCGCTCGCACCCCCCTTGCCTCACCCGTCGGCTACGGCATCGACACCACCCTGCGCCCCGTCCTCGTGCACATGGGCGAACCCGGCGACGACCACGGCAGCATCACCATCTACGACCGGCCCGGCGAACTGAGCAACCAAGAAGCCCTCTCCGCCATCATCGACCACATGCGCGGCCTGCTCGACCTGCAAAACCGCATCCGCAGCCGCAGCCTCCCCCTCACCGAAGAAAACCTGCGGCGCACCCTCTGCTGCAGCGTCGCCGAATCGCGCAACCTCCTCACCTCGGAACCCGTCCTCGTCGTCGTCCAAACACCCTACAACAGCAACTGCAAACTCCTCAGCGACCGGCGCATGCTGCTCGACATGCCCGGACTCGACTCCGCCGAAGCCGACATCGCCCACCTCACCGAAGACTACGCCGCCGCCATCAAAGAATGCGACCTCATGCTCTTCGTCCAGAGCTCCGTCGCCCCCCTGAACGAAAAAGCCTGCGAATTCCTGCAAGCCATCCTCGACCTGCGCGACAGCGCCACCTCCTGGATCATCCAAAACCTCATGCTCTCCAAACACTGGAGACAGCAAAGCTGCATCAACCGCGAACTCAAAACCCAATCCGAATACGCCGCCCACACCATCAACCGCATCCAAAAGCGGCAAAAGCGCGAACCGCAGACCTGCTTCGTCAACCTCGGCATGGCCTACGACGCCCTCCTCGGCAACCCCGACGACATCAACCCCGAAAGCCGCATGCCCGACGGCACCCCCGTCACCCGAGAGCAACTCTGGCAAACCTCACACTTCGACCAACTCGAACAAAACCTCTTGCGCGACCTCGAAGAAAACGGCACCGACAGCCGCCTGCGGCACTGCCTCGACGAACTCAACGCCACCCTCAAAGGCCTCAAACAGCAACTCGAAACCCAGCTACAGCGCCTCGACCAGCAACTCGACAGCAGCACCGCCCTCAAAACACGCTGGCAAAACACCGACAAAGAAGTCAGCAACAACCTCAGCCGCTACGAATACCACCGCGAAGGCGACCTCAGCCTCTGCAACGAACCCGACTTCAGCTGCCTGGCAACCATCCGCAGCGAACAATACCCCGGCATGAGCAGCAACGAAGCCCAGAAAGGCTCCACCATCGACGCCTACCTCAAAGCCTGCTCCCAAGCCATGCACCAAGCCTGCTGCCGCTTCCTCAAAGAAGCCTCCATCGGCAGCATCGCCCTCGTCACCAGCGAACGCACCCTACGCGGCTCCGAAATCTGCAACCGCGAAATCAAAGACTGCTTCGACAGCCTCATGGAACGACTCGAAGAAAACCACAAAGACTGCTACAACGCCATCAAGCGCGAAGACCGCCCCCGCTACACCCTCAACGACCGCCAGCACCCCCTCAACCTCGATGCCGCCGCCAACGGCCAATTCCCCCTGCTGACCCCCAACCGCAGCTTTGAAGAAACCCGAACCGTCCTCCTCCTCTTCAGCAAAGAAAAGCGCTGGGAACCGCAGAGCAGCATCATCCAAGACAGCCTCAACGACCTGCGCCAACGCTACCTGCAAGCCACCGCCGACAGCATCAACGCCAACGTCAGCCACATCTTCGGCACCCTCATCCGCCAAGGCCTCGAACAAGGCTCCGCCGCCTTCCGCCAGCAAATCCGCCGACACCTCGAACAAGCCGAAGACAGCTGCGCCGCCGCCGCCGAACAGAAACAGCGCGCCAGCGACCTCCTCCGGCACATCAACAACTTCATCACCAGCCTGCGCCCATGAGCACCACCGCCACCAGCAACAGCGCACCCGGCACCGGCAACCACGCCCACAACCCAGCCGGCAACCTAGACACCACCTCAACCGCCGGCCGCAGCACCGACACCGGCACCCCCGGCAGCACCCCGGGCCCCGGCAGCAACAGCGCGGCCATCGAAACACCCCCGGAAGACCGCGGACGCCTCCTCGGCTGCCTCAGCAGCCTCATCATCTGGCCCGCCCTCATCATCCTCGCCTACTTCGCTTCCGACATCATCGCCAAAGGCCAAACCCTCAACGCCCTCACCCCCATCCCCATTTTCGGCTACGCCCTCTGGGCCGCCATCCTCTGGCTCATCTGGTACCTCGTCCTCTCCCCCATCCTCCAATTCGCCTCCCTGAAACGCGCCGCCCACACCAACCCCCTCAAACAAACACGCCGCGCCCTCAAAAAACTCCAACGCTACAAAACCGAAGCCGAAAACCACCCCCTGCGCCAAAGCTACTGGAACCTCTACAACACCCTCGAAAGCCGCCTTCCCGAACCCGAAAAGCGGCGCCAACTCCTCCAACACCTCAGCACCTACCGCGAACAAAGCGGCATCAACCGCAAAGCCCGTCAGCACATCCTCCTCTACAGCCGCCTCGCCGCCCTCGGCGTCGTCTTCAGCCGCAACAGCCTCATCGACGGCCTCATCCTGCTGCTGCTGCAAATGCGGCTCATCATCAGCCTCGCCACCCTCTACGGCTACAAACCCTCCCCCATCTTCAACAGCCTCTGCTTCGGCTGGGTCGCCGGCAACTCCCTCATCATCGCCCTGCTCGGGCAAGGCAGCGCCGCCCAAGTCGGCAACGCCCTCGGCAGCGAATTTGCCGACTGCATCGCCGAACTCATGACCGGCGAAGACGAAGCCCTCTTGCTCAGCGCCGACGCCGCCGGCACCAAATTCATGCAAAGCACCATCAGCGCCCTGCTGGAAGCCGTCATGAGCGCCACCGCCGTCTACGTCACCGGGCACATCTTCCTGCGACTCCTCGAACGCGAAGGCGAGCGCATCAACCTGACAAACCTCATTCGTCTGCGCCGCGAAGGGCGGCTAGCCATCGGCAAAGACATCCTCCTGAAAGTACCGGCCGAAGTTGTCAAACGAGCCGCCGGGAGAGTCATCAGCAGCGCACTCTTTCTCGACCCGGGGAACTGAGCCGGCAACACGGCGGGTGGCTGCATGCGCCAGCACAAACATACGGGTGGCTCCGTGCGCGAGCACAGAAACACCTGCGCG
>ERZ772860.711-NODE-711-length-27752-cov-3.482543_pt1 | contig 27752 bp, 22 predicted proteins | sample MGYA00511342_ERZ772860 | MGnify/ENA primary metagenome ERZ772860 (study PRJEB29015, sample SAMEA2737665) | human gut metagenome | biome: human gut; feature: human-associated habitat; material: faeces | place: China | collected 2012 ... | reverse complement strand
GAAGCCTTGCGGGCCCGCGCGTGCTGGAGCACATGGTGGATGCGGTGCTCTACTTCGAGGGGGACCGCCAGCACGAATACCGACTGCTTCGCGCAGTCAAAAACCGCTTCGGCTCGGTCAACGAGCTGGGCGTGTTTGAAATGCGCGCCGAGGGGATGGTTCCCGTGACCAATCCCAGCGAAAGCCTGCTCAGCCAGCGTGCCCGCGGCATCAGCGGCAGCGTGGTGCTGTGCACGCTTCAGGGCAGCCGTCCCATCCTGTGCGACCTGCAGGCCCTGGCGGCCCGGTCGTTCTACACCGTGCCCAAGCGCACAGTGGGCGGCATGGATTCCAGCCGCGTGGCGCTGCTCCTGGCGGTGATGGAAAAGCGCGCCGGCAAAAAGCGCGCGCCGGCGGCTTCGGGCAGCTTCTCCGCCGCTGAAATCTCTGCGATTCAGGAAATTCAGGAATATATGCAGAACAATACGAGGGGAGGGAGCGTATGAGTTACGATGTCGCGGCGCTGAAACGGGCGCTCGACCGCTTTGCGGAACAGAAGACGGAGCGCGAGCTGGCGCACGCGCGCACCGTCCGGGAGCTGAACGAGCGATATCCCCGCCTTGCGGAGATCGAACGGGAGATCGCCTCGTGCGGGCTGATGATCGTCGAAAACGTGATGAAAGGCGGCGACGCCGTTGAGGACAATGTGGCGCGCATCAAGGCGCGCGTCAAGGCGCTGAGGGAAGAGCGGGCGGCGATTTTGCGGGAAAACCGCCTGCCGCCGGACGCGGCCGACGGCCGCTACGCCTGCGCCGCCTGCGGCGATACCGGGTATATCGGTTCGGAAATGTGCGCCTGCCTGCGGGGAATTTACCGCGAGGAACAGTATGCCGAGCTTGCGGAGCTTTTCGCGCTTTCGCCCGGCCGCTTCGACGCCTTCGACGAGACGCAGTATTCCGCCGCGAAAGCGGACGGAGAGCCTGTCGCGCCGCGGGAGTATATGCGCCTTGTGGCTGAGAAGTGCCGGAAATACGCGGCGGGATTTTCCCAGTCGTCGCCGAATCTGTTGTTCAGCGGCGAGAGCGGCGCCGGAAAAACGTTTTTTATGGCCTGTATCGCGCGCGCGGCCGTCGAAAAAAACGCCTCGGTCGTTTATCGAAGCGCCTTTGCGCTCGCCAAGCAGTTCGAGGACGACCGCTTTTCCAAAGACGGAGACGCGGAGGAGGAACTGGCGCGCTGCGCCAAATGCGACCTGCTTCTGGTCGATAACCTCGGCACGGAGACGACGACCGCGTATACCGCTTCGGCGCTTTACCAGCTCATCAACCGGCGGCTGGCCGAAAAACGGCCGACGCTGATTTCGACGGCGATGAACCTCGATGAGGTCGCCGGGCGGTACGGGCCGCATATGTCGGCGCGGCTCCGCGCCGACTATGTGCTCCTGCCGGTCTATCCGCGCGCCGGCGGCGCGAAAAAAGGGAAAAGCCTTCTGGACATATAGCGGCTTTTTGAAGAAAACGAGTAAATGCTTGCCGAAAAGGAGAGGCCGTATGAGAACGGAGAAAGAGATCATGAGGCAGATTCTCGGCTTTGCAGAGGCGGACGAGCGCGTCCGTCTCGTTGGCATGGAGGGCTCGCGGACGAATCCGAACGTGCCGAAGGACCGCTTCCGCGACTATGATATCTCATTTCTTGTCACCGAACTCGCCTCTTTTCAACAGAATGATGCGTGGCTCGACCGGTTCGGGCCGCGGGCGATGATGCAGAAACCGGAGGCCATGGCGCTGTTTCCGCCGGAGCTCGGCAACTGGTTCTCCTATTTGATTCTGTTTGAAGACGGCAACAAGCTGGATCTGACTCTGATTCCTCTCAGCGAGCTGTCTGCATATCTGGCGTCGGACAGGCTTTTGAAAATCCTGCTCGATAAGGACGGAATGGCGCCGCCGCTGCCGGAACCGACGGACGCGGATTATTGGATTCGCAGGCCGTCAGCGGCTTTTTTCGACGACTGCTGCAACGAATTCTGGATGACGTCGACCTGTATCGTCAAAGGGCTTTGCCGCGGCGAGCTTCCCTATGCCGCTTACCATATGGAGGCCATCGTCCGCCCGCAGCTCCTGACGATGCTGTCGTGGAAGATCGGCGCGGAGACGTCGTTTGATTACAGCCTCGGCAAGCATTATAAATTCATCCGCCGTTATCTGACCGAGTCTGAATGGAGCCTGCTGGCGAAGACATACCGCATGGACACAACCGAGGCCTGCCGCAGCGCGCTGACCGCCGCGTCCCAGCTGTTTGCGGCGGCGTCGCGGACGGTCGCGCAGCGGCTCGGGTTTTTATATCCCGATTACGAGCGGAAAGTGACGGCGTATGTGCGGCGGATGTGGGAAGAGGCGCGCCGCGCTGGAAACGACACAGAAGAGGGGGACTGCTGAGCGACAAAGGCTTTAACGCCGGCGTCGTCGGCGATGACGGCGGGCCGGTATAGGCACCCGGCGAACCGGAAGAGGCGCGCCGCTGTGAAACGGCTCTCCGGAATGGGAAAAACATACAAATTTGCGATGAAAACGGCGAGATAGGCGAGGATTGGCTCGCGGACATCAGCACGATATCCGCTGCTGCCGCCTGAGAGCCGGCGAAACCTTCGCGCGGCGATGGTATACAGCGGGGCCACGGCAGAAAATACAAAAACGCGGAAGGATTATCGTCACACAAAGAGGTCGAATAAAGTCTAAAAAATAAAAGGCGGCCGCGTGCGGGCGGCCGAAATGATGGGGGAATATTCCATGAAAAAGAGAAGTCTGTTTGTCGCGTTCGCAGCGCTGTTGCTCATAGTACCCCTGCTCGGCATGGGATCTATCGCCGACACGGAGCGGTATTCACTCGAAGAATTCGGGATTTCCATCTCCCTACCGTCTGATCTATATGTGTTTACGCGTGACGTCAGATCGGACGATTCGGAGCTGCGACCATTCGGGCTGGACGGCGAAGAACTGGCCGCTTTTTTTGAGGACAACAATATCGTGTTAAACGCTTGGGACGAGGATGTCAACTTTGAGATCGTCGTCACAGTGACGGATGAAGCGCCCGTGGAATCAGCTCAAACGTTTCTCGCGCTCGCAGACACGGTCAAAGAGGAACTCCTGTGGGCCTATACGGATATGGGCTTTGTTGACGTCAGCAGCGAGATCTATCGGGGCGAGCAGTTTCCCTTTCTCAAAACACAGGCGGCTGATCCGGCGTCGGGACAGCGCCTGCTGCAATATTATACGATTCAAAACGAAAGCGGAATCAGCATTGCAATGCATGTATACGACAGAGCGCTGACTGCGGCCGATCAAAATATGATGCGCGATGTCGCCGACAGCTGTACGCTGTTGCGGCAGTCCGATACAAAGCAATCGGAACCAAACAGGTACTACGACGCGGACACGGGGCTCAGCTTTCAAATCCCTGAGGCGTGGGTGGAAGAACCGTCCTTTGAGGGCGACGAGTATCTTGACGCGCAGTTTATCAGCGCGTTCGGTGCGATCGCCATGTATGGCAGCTACGACCTGTGGGCGACGATACCGATCGTGGAGAAAGAAGGGCTTTCACGCGCGGAATTCAGCACCGAGCAGTTCTCGGACGATGAGTTGATTGAAATGTTGGGCGTCTCAGGCTTCGACGCCGTTATAGACAACCGCAACGGTGTCCGCTATCTTGTGCTTACACAGCAGGCGGAGAGCATGGGCATTACGGTGACGATTACTCAGTTTGCATATATAAAAAATGGTATGATGTACTTTTTTCAGTTCAGCGGCTGGCCGGGCGACGAAGGCTATGACGACTTTCTCACCATGATAGACAGCGCCCGGTATCCTGGGACGGCCTCGGACGGGCAGCCTGACGCCCCGTATTTGCCGTTTTATACGCCTTCATCTGCTTCGCAGCGCGACGATCTGTGGGACGGTTTTGGGGCGGGCGAGCTGATTCTGAGCCTGTTGATGACCGTTGCGATCTATTCGCTGCCGGTCTGCGTATACCGCTATGCGATCCGGCGAAGACCGATGGAGGCGAAAAAGGCGCGGATTTTTACGATTGTTTACGCCGTCATCGGATTTGTGTGTATGGGGATGCTGATCGGGTACATCAGCGACGGCGCGGCGACGGTGACCGGCGGGGGAATTTTTCTGTGGAGCTGGGTCAATTACAAAATGCTGACCGGTGGCAGGGACGCCGCGCCGGAACAAGGGGACGGCACGGCCGCGTACCCGCCGGATGATCCGCGAAAAGCCGGCGGCGAAACTCAGCCGCAAGGTCAAGTGTTGCCGCAGAATGAGCCGGAACAGTGCGCCTGCCGAAAATGCGGGGAGATTCTCTTGCCGGACGATACTTTCTGCCGTTCGTGTGGGTCGAGGCGGGAATAGCCGCCGACCAGCGGAGCGAGCCGCCGCGCCTTGCATTCTGATACGCAATGTGATATACTACGCTATAATGAAGTGGTTTGGCTGCGATTTTGGAGAAACGCGAAGCGCAGACGGCGATCAGAAAGAGGATGTGTTGGCAGATGGAAAAGCAGATGCCGATGATTGACTTCTTCGGCCAAAAAATCAGCCGCCTGATCATGGGCGGCAACCCGTTCTCCGGCAATTCCCACGTTTCAAGGGAACTGGACGACGCGATGATGGACTATTATTCCACGGACAATATTAAAAAAGCCGTCGTTCACGCCTTGGAGTGCGGCGTCAATACGATACAGGTGCGCGCGGACAGACATATTTTCCGCATTCTCCGCGAGCTTAGAAACGAGGGGCATATGCCGCTGTGGATTGCGCAGACCGCTTCGGAGTTCCGCTCCTTTGAGGGGAACGTCCGGCAGACCATGACCTATGAGCCGGCCGCGATCTATCACCACGGCACGCTGACGGATAAGCTTTTCAAAGCGGGCGAGTACGGCGCGATTGAGGAAAATCTGAAAATTTTGCGCTCGACCGGCCGGCCGGTCGGCATCGGCACGCATATGCCTCAGGTCATTGAATACGCTGAGGAACACGGCTGGGACGTGGATTTTTATATGGCCTGCGTCTATAACCTCAGCGTCAAGGATCGCGTCAGCAGCGCCATTACCGGCATCAGCAACGCCAACGAATCGTTTTATGAGGCGGATATCCCGGTGATGTATCAGACAATCCGCAGCACCGCTAAGCCCTGTCTCGCCTTTAAGATTCTCGGCGCTTCCCGTCGCTGCGCCACGCCGGAAACGGTGAAGAGCGCGTTTGCAGAGGCGTTCGCGTCGATCAAACCGTGCGACGCCGTCGTAGTCGGCATGTATCAGGGGATGTTTGACCAGATCCGAGCGAACAGCGACATTGTCAAGGAAATCGGCCATGCCGTCTGACCGGCGCGAAGCCGCCGCGTGCGTCGAGGCGATTTTGTCTCTCTGGCGCGAGCGCGGCGAACCGCTGCTGGCGCGTCTGCCCGAGGCGCTGCTGAACTGGTATGAGGCTCATGCGCGCGCGCTGCCGTGGCGCAGGGATCGCGAACCGTATCACGTCTGGCTGTCGGAAATCATGCTGCAACAGACGCGCGCGGAAACCGTAAAGCCGTACTACGAGCGCTTTTTGCGGGCGTTTCCCGATATCCGCGCGCTGGCCTCGGCAAAAGAGGACGAGGTTTTTAAGCTCTGGGAAGGGCTGGGCTATTATTCGCGCGCCAAAAATCTGCAAAAGGCGGCGCGGCTTCTTGTCAAAGACTTCGGCGGCCGTTTCCCGACTGCGTATGATGCGCTTCTTACCCTGCCCGGCGTCGGGGAGTATACGGCTGGGGCGATTGCGTCGATCTGCTTTGAGCAGCCGGCCGCGGCCGTTGACGGGAATGTCCTGCGGGTGGTTTCCAGGGTCACCGAGCTGTTTCTGCCCATCGGCGAACCGTATGTCCGGCGCGAGGTTCACAGGGCGCTGAGCCGCGTTTACCCCGCTGAGCGGCGCGGCGACTTTACACAGAGCCTGATGGAGCTCGGCGCGGTCGTCTGTACGCCTGCGGGTCTGCCGAAATGCGGCGAATGTCCGGCGAACGGCTTCTGTCTGGCCTGCGCCGGGGGAACGACGGAGCTGCTGCCGGTGCGGTCGCGGAAAAAACCGCGGATCACAGAGGAAAAAACGGTGTTTATCCTGTCGGCCGGAGAGTCGACGGCCGTTTGCCGCCGGGAAGACAGCGGCCTGCTGGCGGGGTTATGGCAGCTACCCAACGTTTCCGGCTTCTGCTCGACTGAGCAGGCGGCCGATCTCGCGGCTGACTGGGGCGTCAGGCCGCTGGCCGTCTCGGAGCCGCTGGAAAAAAAGCATATTTTTACGCATCGGGAATGGCGGATGCGCTGTTATCGGATCCGCTGCGGGGCGCAGCCGCCGCAGTTTACATGGGCTACCGAAGCGCAGCTGCGGCAGGAAATTGCCCTTCCGTCGGCGTTCCGCGTCTGTTTAACGCAATAGCGGCGTCTGTACCGCACCATGTTTAGAGAAAAAAGGTAGAGTTATCTCATGAATATCCTTCGCTCCGCAGTCGCTCATTTCAAAGCGCTCTCTTCGGTGCGGCTGCTTCTGATCGGTTATTGCACAATTATTCTGATTGGAGCGCTGCTGCTGTCGCTGCCCTTTGCCTCGCGGGAACCGACGCCGTTTGCAGACGCGTTTTTTACCGCGACGTCCGCCACCTGCGTGACCGGGCTGATCCGGTTTGACACCTACGCGCACTGGACGCTGTTCGGCCAGCTGGTGATTTTGCTCCTGATTCAAATCGGCGGCATCGGGTTTATGACCTGCGCGGTGTCGGCCATTTCCTTTACGCGCCAGAAAATCGGCCTTGCGCCGCGCGTGCTCATGCAGGAGGCGATTGCGGCTCCGCAGGTGGGCGGCATTGTGCGGATGACAAAGTTTATCCTTTTTGGCTCGCTGGCGGTTGAAGGCCTCGGCGCGGCGCTGCTGTGCTTCCATTTCTGCCCGCAGTTCGGCTTTTGGAAAGGGCTGTATTTTTCCGTTTTTCACTCGGTTTCAGCGTTTTGCAACGCCGGATTCGACCTGATGGGCGGAAGGGCGGCGTTTTCCTCGCTGACAGGCGACGTGGGCAACTGGTATATGAACTGTATCGTCATGGCTCTGATTGTCATCGGCGGGCTCGGTTTTTTTGTTTGGCGCGATTTGATTTCGAGCCGGTTTGCGTTTCCGCGGCTGCGGCTGCATACAAAGCTGGTTTTATCGGTCAGCGCCGCTTTGATCATCGGCGGCGCGGCTCTGATCTTTCTCTTTGAATACGGCGGACGGGCCTTTTCCGGGCTGTCGGTTTCCGAAGAGATCTTATCGTCGCTGTTCCAGTCAGTGAGTACGCGGACGGCCGGATTCAACACCTTGGAGCTCTCGAATCTCGCGGAGCCGACGGTGTTTTTGATGATCTGTCTGATGCTCGTCGGCGGTTCGACCGGTTCGACGGCCGGCGGCATGAAGACGACGACGCTGGCGGTGATGCTGATCAGCATCACCTCGACTTTCCGGCGCAGAAAATCCGTCGAGGCGTTCGGCAGGAGAATGGAGGACACCGTTCTCCATACCGCCGCCTGTATTTTTATGATGTATCTGCTGCTGTCGGCCGTCTCGGCGATGCTGATTGCGTGGCTGGAAAATCTCCCGCTGCTGACCGCGCTGTTCGAATGCGTCTCCGCGATCGCCACGGTGGGCCTGTCGCTGGGGGTAACGCCTGAGCTTGGTCTGATTTCCGAGCTGATTTTGGCGCTGCTGATGCTGTTCGGCCGTGTCGGGTCGCTGACGATGCTGATGGCCTTTGCGGGGGATAAAACGGGGGGCGCTTCCAAGCTGCCGCTCGAAAAGATTCAGCTCGGCTGACCGAGAAGCGAATCCGAGCTCATACCGGAGCGCGCCTGACCGCCGCAGGTTCGCTCTGTGGAGAGAACGCAGACGCGGCGGAGAAACGGAGTTATTTTCATGAAATCTGTACTGGTCATCGGTCTCGGCCGTTTCGGCCGTCATATGGCCCGAAAACTGATCGAAGAGGGGAATACGGTGCTCGCGGTCGAGAAGGACGAGACGCGCGCGGATGCGGCTGTGGAGATCGTCCACGATATCCAGATCGGCGACGCGGCAAACGAGCTGTTCATGCGCTCGCTGGGCGTGGGAAATTTTGATCTCTGCGTCGTCGCGGTGGGGGATAACTTTCAGAGCGCGCTGGAAATCACCGTGCTTCTGAAAGATCTGGGCGCGCAGTATGTTCTGGCGCGGGCCAGCCGCGACGTTCACAGAAAGCTGCTGCTCCGCAACGGGGCGGACTATGTCGTTTACGCCGAGCGGGATGTGGCCGAGCGCCTCGCCGTCAAATTCGGCGCCAAAAACGTCTTTGACTATATCGAGCTGACGCCCGATTATGCGATTTATGAGATTGCGACGCCGCCCTCGTGGTGCGGCAAGAGCATTTTGGAAAAATCCGTGCGCACGAAATACCACATCAGCATTCTCGCGGTCAAGCGCGGAGGAAAGCTGTATCCGCTGCCCAGTCCCGAGCATATTTTTTCACCCGAGGAGAGCTTGATGGTCATGGGGCATCACGAGGACGTGCGGGCGATCACAAAATAGCGATATATCAAAGCCCCGCGGCCGTGTTTTAACGGCCGCGGGGCTTTGGATGAGAGATCGCAAAAGGACGCTGCCGGAGCGTTTGAGCCCGCATAGAGAGCCCAAAAACGGCGAACCCAACGCAAAACCGAAAACTTTTTGCGGAAATCGGAAAACATTCCCCGTTTACGACTTGATAAACGGGAGAAAATCAAGTAAAATATAAGAATCATAAGAACAGATTGAACGGTGAAGCAGATGAACTTGGCTCCAATTCTTACGACCCCCTGCTATAAATCCATGCCGTGGGGCGGCTCCGCTCTCAACGAGCGCTACGGAAAACGCTCGCCCTTTCAGCCGACCGGCGAAAGCTGGGAGGCCGCCGATCACTTTCACGGCAAAACGCCCGCGCGCGGCGGCGCGTTCGACGGGCTGGATTTTTCCCAGATTACAGCCGCGCTCTCCGCGCCGGCCTTTCTCGGCCGCCTGACGCGGGACGGGTCTTTCCCGCTGCTTTTCAAGCTGATCGACGCGCGGGACAAGCTGAGCGTACAGGTGCACCCCGACGACCGCTATGCGGCCGCGGACGGGGACAGGGGAAAGACGGAAATGTGGATCGTCCTGGACGCAGAGCCGGGCGCGGGGCTCTATCTCGGCTTTGAACAGGCGATTTCCCGATCGGAATACAAGGCGCTGATCGAACGGAACGCGCTCGAATCCGCGCTGCATTTTGCGCCTGCCGCCGCGGGGGATACGTTTTTTCTTCCGCCCGGCTTGGTTCACGCCATCGGCGGGGGCTTAGTGATCGCCGAGATCCAGCAGTCCAGCGACGCGACCTACCGCGTTTACGACTGGGGGCGGCTCGGCCTCGACGGGAAGCCCCGGCCGCTGCACATCGCCAAGGCGCTCGACGTCACAAACACCGCGCTGAAAGGCGAACGCGGGGCGGCTTTACCCGTGCGGACAGAAGGGGCGGAGGTTGAGTTTTTAACCGCTTGTCCGCTTTTTGCGGCGCAGCGGATTCGCCTGACCGATTGCTGCCGGATGCGGACGCGGGGCGACAGCTTTTCAATTCTCTTCTGCGCCTCGGGCAGTATGGAGCTGTCGACGGCAGACGGCTGCGTTTCCATGAAAACCGGCATGACGGCGGTGGTTCCGGCGGCGGCCGATGAATTCGCTCTGTCCGGCCGGGCGGAGGCGTACCGGTTTTTTGTGCCGGATATCGAGACGGATATCGTCCGGCCGCTGCGCGGCGCCGGCTATGCGGACGAGGCGATTCAGGCGATTCTGCGCTGACGCCGCGTCTCAAAGCGACCGGTTCTCCGGGTCTTCGGCTGAGCTTCCCACACGCCGGAAGCGTTGGATTGTGCGAACAGATGGCAGACGGCGCTCTGGCTGCATGTCGGCGCGGCCGATATTCAGTATCAATTTGTCTCCCGCAGATCAAATACAAATATGTATGAAAAAGGAGAAGAAGCTATGGGACACAAGGTTTTTGCCAACCACGCGCACGTTTTTGAGGAAGCCGTCCGCCCGCACGGCACAATTGAGCGCTTGAAGGCGCTGATGGCGGAGGCGGGCATCGACAAGGCTGTGACCTTTGCCCCGATCAGCGGCGGGCCCAGGGCGCAGATGTCGGAACCCGACAAAAATCCAAACGTCTGGCTGGCCGGCGCGATCAAGGGCGACGCCGACCTGTACGGTTTCGGCACCATTGATTTTTCAAAGGAGAACCTGCGGGAGCAGACGGAGCAGATCGCGGATCTCGGCCTGCGCGGCATCAAGCTTCATCCGGCTTACCAGCAGTTCAAGGTCAACGGCGAGCGCGCCTACCAGGTCTATGAAGCGGCGGAGCGCTGCGGCCTGTTTCTGTCGTTCCACACCGGCGTACACTGGCACCGCCTCTCCGATTATACGCTGCTGCTGTTCGACGACCTGACCTATGACTTTCCGAACCTGAAATTCTCTATGGAGCATATTGGCGGCTACTGCTTCTTTAAAGAGGCAGTGGCGGTCATTGCCAACCGCCGGGGCAACGCCGCCGACCCGCACGTCTTTGCCGGGTGGACGAGCATTTACGATAAAGGCCTCTGGTACATCAGCGACGCGGAACTGTACGATCTGCTCCGCATTACGGGCACGTCGGCGCAGATCTTCGGTCTGGACTTTCCATATCGCGACGCGCAGTATTTCAAGGCGGCTATCGGGCGTATTCTCGGTCTCGATATCTCCGAGGATGCGAAAGCGCAGATCCTCGGCAAAAACCTCGCCAACGCGCTGAACGTCGCCCTGTAACCCGCCGCCGGCAAACGAATCATGAACGCCGCGCGCAAGGCCGCAATCCTTTGCGGCCTTGCTGTGCCGGCCGGAAACGCTGAAATTGACGCATAAAGGAATTTGGACGTATGACGGAAATTATCCTCGATATCCTAAAAGAAACCATCCTCGACGGGCTGAAAATGCTGCCGTTTTTATTCGGCGCCTATCTTCTGCTGGAATTTATCGAACACCGTTCCGGCGAAAAGCTGCGCCATGCGCTCAGTCATTCGGGGAAATATGCCGTGCCGCTCGGCGCGGGGATCGGGCTGATCCCACAGTGCGGCTTTTCCGTCGCGGCGTCGAACCTCTATGCGGGCCGGCTGATCACGACAGGAACGCTGCTGGCGGTGTTTATTGCGACCTCGGATGAGGCCGTTCCCGTGATGCTCGCCAGCGCAGACGGAACCGGAAAAATCCTGCCGCTTCTGGGGTTAAAACTGCTCTTTGCGCTCATAGGCGGCTATCTCGCTGATTTCGTCTTCTTTCGCCCGAAGCACGCGGAAAAATGCGGAACGGAACACTGCCATCATGACGACGAGCGCGACGAGGCGACAAAGGAAATTTGTAAGCATTGCGGCTGTGAGGGCGGCATTTTCCGCTCCGCTCTGCGTCATACGGCGGGGACGTTTGCGTTTTTACTGATCGTGCTGCTGCTGATCAATTCCCTGACAACGGCGATCGGCGAGGAACGCCTTGCCTCGATCATGCTTTCAGGCAGCTTCTGGTCGCCGTTTGTCACCGCGGCCGTCGGTCTGATCCCCAACTGCGCGCCGTCGGTGCTGATCAGCGAGCTGTACATCGAGGGAACGCTGACGCTCGGCGCGGCGGCGGCGGGGCTGTCGGCCGGCGCGGGGCTTGGGCTGGCAATGCTTTTTAAAATCAACCGCGACAAAAAACAGAACGTTTGGATTCTCGTCTACCTCTATTTATTCGCCGTTGCGGCGGGGATGGCGACGGATCTTGTGAGCCGTCTGCTGTAAGCGGTACGGAGTCCGCACAAGCCGATTTTTTTGCGGCGTTCAGAGCCATCCGTTTCAAGAGTCAAACCGGCTCCGCCCGTTTGTTTTTCAACAGACGGGCGGAGCCTGCGTTTTGTCCGGGAGGAAGATACCATTGATTTTTTGAAATTTGCAGATATGCGCTGGAAATGCTCTTGACAAACCGGGTCAAATTTGGTATTATATTCAAGTCTCGTGAACACAATACAAGGTGAAGGCGGGCCGCCGTTTCTCGGAGCTGCGCAGCAGTCCCGTATTGGAGACAAGCTGTTGGCTGCAAACGGTGCAAAATGCAGAAAAGCGGCGTCATCAAGGCGAGATTTACGGCCTTGCGTTCAGCCTTGTAAAGCGGATCCTTGAACATGGAGTGGTATCGAAGCGGTCATAACGGGCGCGACTGGAAATCGCGTGGCGGCCACAAGCCGTCCGAGGGTTCGAATCCCTCCCACTCCGCCACGAAAGAACGAACTTTGTCTACTGAGACAAAGTTCGTTCTTTCTTTATTTTCAGGGTCAAAAACGCCATAAAAGGCGAAAATACAGGCAAAAGCGGGAGCTGACTGATACGGAGGAATAGCAGAAAAACTACAAACGACTATCGCCAAATCCATTGAAAAAACGGGAATCTATGCTATAATTTATAATATATTGTTGTAAAAAAGTTTGCGTGAGGGCTTGACAAAATGGATTTTGCCCCTATAATCAGACAGACAGACAGACAGACAGACAGACAGACAGACAGACAGACAGGATAAATCTGTCCTTTTGTGTTGTTCAAATAAATATAGCTTAATCAAAGGCGCATTTCGTCTGCGAAACTTCCGAGGAAGGGACGCACCTTTTTGTTTTCAGAAATAATTTTCTATTCTCTATGAAAGGACAGGTTACCATGAAAACAATCAGACAAAGAGTGTTCAGCTTACTTCTCTCTCTGTGTATGCTGGTTGGTCTTTTGCCAGCTGTGAGCCAGACGGCATTTGCAGAGGGTACGGCGGATTGGGCGTATCCTACTTCTGCGCCGACCCTCACCTGGGGTGGCAGCGGTACGGAAGAAGATCCCTATACGATCAGCACAGCGCAGGAGCTGGCTGATCTGGCTTATGTTGTTAACAACGACGACAACGAGAATCCTGTATATTACGGAAAATGCTTTAAATTGACTGCGGATATTGATTTGAACCCCGGCTTCACCTCCACCGCAGACGGTTTTACAGGCGATGGCACTCCACAGGCGTGGACGCCAATCGGTTACCTTTTACCACTGTTGGCCACCCAAGTTCCGTTTGTCGGAAAATTCGACGGCGACCACCATACCATCAGCGGCCTGTATATTCCGGAGGGCGGCAGCAATACAACAGCCGGATTGTTCGGGTTCGTAGCCGACGGTGGAATTTATGATGTTAAAATTGCAAATTCGTATATTAAGGGTCGAGGTAGCCGAGAAAATGGAAATGGCGCTATCATCTCATACGGTTATCCAATGATTGGTTTTGTGGCAGCTGTAAACTGTACAACAATCGACAACTGCCATGTGTCCGATTCCTATATTGATTCTACGGCGCTTACGGATAGTTTGAATGGTACCGGTGGTGTCATAGGAGAAAATTATGGTGCGTTATCATCAATTTTAAATTGTAGTTTTTCGGGCGGAATAAAGGCTATGTATTCGGGAGCTATTTGCCCGTATATCGGCGGTATTGTCGGTGATAACAACGGTTATGTTTATTCCTGCGTAAACTATGGCAGCGTTTATTCCGATATGGATAAAATTGGCGGAATCGTGGGTATGAATAATGTCCCCGATGAAGAAGATATGGAAAATAACGCAGGCGTTGTTGAAAAATGTATAAACCACGGTACTGTTTCCGGCGGGGACTATGCCGGCGGTATTGTCGGCATGAGTGAAAGTTGGTGGACGGATGGTACTGCATACATCAAGAACTGCAAAAACTACGGCGAGGTAAAAATAGTCGGAGAATTAACATCAACATCGGTTTTGCAAAACGGCGGTATTGTCGGATATTGCAATGATACCGAAGTTATAGGTTGCTATAACTATGCAAATGTAGAAACCAATGCGGCAGAAGACTGCTCTGGCGCGATTGCAGGCAAACTGTACGGAACAACAGTGCTAAAAAACTGCGGATATGTTCAGAACGATACCATCAATACAGGCTTAAATATTTATGGCAGTAAACATACTGATGTTGTTGGCGAACCGGTTTACGGCTGCGGCGTTGTTTATACAATTCAATTCGATCACAATGACGGAAGCGACAAGAAAACTACATTGTATAGTGATGTTGATGGAAAAATGGCAACTCTGCCGACAATCAACCACGCAACAGATGAAAACAAAGTCTTCGGTGGTTGGTATGAGGATAAAGCCTTGACTGACCCGTGGAATTTTAATACAGACACAGTGACGCAGGACATCACTCTCTACGCCAAATGGAATGCAGAGGAGTATGATGTCTACGTCGCCGGTGTGCAGGTCACTTCTGACAACAAAAATGATGTACTGGATGCTGGCGGTTCGGTCAAGTATGATCCCGCCACCAAAACTCTGACCCTTACCGATGCCACCATCGAAAACAAAGACGGCAGCGGCATTGAAGCGAAAGGCAATATCACCATCCACGGCGTAGACACTGAGGCGGACGGCACAAACGCCATCGCCGGCAGCACGCACGCCATTCAAACCATAGGCGGCGATATTACAATTACCGGAACGCTCGGTAACATCACCGGCGGCTCTGAGGGCGGTATTACTGCCACCGTCACCACTAACGGTGATAATTCTTCCATCGGCGGAAATATCCTTATCGATAAGAATGCTGTGGTAGGAGATATTACAAGTGAGTGGTACACTCTCCAGACGGATAAGGGCAGTATTACCATCGACGGCGAAATAGGTCATGTTTCCGGCCAGATCGGTATTACCTCTGAATCCTCCACCGGTCACGATACCATCATCAACGGCAAGGTTGGCGATATCACCGGTGTCGATCACGGAATCTTCTCCTATGGTAAGTTGACCATCAATGAGGGCGCCCAAGTAGGCGATATCTCCGGTGGACTTTGTGGCGTAATTGCAAACAGCGACATCACCTTCAAAGGTCAGGTGGGCAGCATCACCGGCACTAACCATTATGGCGTCCTCTCTCAGATGGGCAAGGTTACCATTGAAAGTACTATCGGTACGGTCAAAAGCATCAATAGTGTTGCGGCTGTCGTTGGAGCAACAGGCATAGAACTCGGAAAAAATGTCGCCATCAAAACCCCGGTAAATAGTACGATCAAAGAGGCTGGCGCAAGTAAACTCCACACGGTATACGATACGACGGGAACCAATGACACCATAGCAAGAACCGTGGAATTCGGAACGCTTTATACCGTCAGCTTCGATTCCAAGGGAGGCAGTGACGTGGCTTCGCAGGCTGTCTTGGATGGTCAGACAGCGGTGAAACCCGCAAACCCCACACGAGGTGGTTATACCTTCGCCGGGTGGTACAGTACCGAAGACTATACGACTTCCTATGACTTTGCCGATGCAGTAACTGCGGACATCACGCTCTATGCAAAGTGGAATGTTGTCCACAGTAATCCCACCTACACCCCCGCTGTGGAGGACACCGCTGGCGGCAATACCACGATCAACGACAAGAACCCCGAAAAGGGCGACAAGGTCACCATCACCACCGAGCCCGACGAGGGCTATGTGGTCGGGGAAGTCGCTGTTACCGATAAAAACGGCAACCCCGTGGAGGTCATCGACAACGGCGACGGCACTTATACCTATGTGCAGCCGACCGGCAAGGTAACCATCACTGTTACCTATACTTGCAGCCGTGATGAGCATTGCCCCATCTGGCCGTATACCGACGCGCGCCCTGACACATGGTATCATGACGGCGTTCACTATGCGCTGGATAAGGGCTTGATGATCGGCACCGGCGAAGACCGCTTTTCACCCGCGGCCGTTGTCACGAGGTCGCAGATAGCGACCTGCCTGTGGCGGCTGGAAAATAGCCCTCAGGTCAACTACGCCATGAATTATACCGACGTCGTCGACGGACGGTGGTATACGGAGGCAGTCCGATGGGTCGCCAGCCAGGGCATCATGCTGGGGTATGATAACGGCAGGTTCGGCCCTGACGACCCGATGACCCGCGAGCAGATGGTTGTGATTTTCTATCGCTACGCTCAGTACAAAGGCTACGATGTGAGTATCGGTGAGAACACCAACATTCTCAGCTTTGCCGATGCCGAGGATGTCAGCGAGTATGCGCTCCCGGCTATGCAGTGGGGCTGCGGCGTCGGCTTGATTGAAGGGCAGGACGGCAAGCTTCTCAATCCGACCGGCGGCACGGAGAGAGCGCAGCTGGCGACGATTTTTATGAGATTTTGTGAAGACATCGCAAAATAACGCTTGAAAAGGCGGCGGCGGACGATTCCGCCGCCGCTTTGCCGTTGCAGAGGGAGCTGTGAGCGGGATGCTTTGCCATTCAACTTTCCGCCTGTACCCTGCGCCGTCGGGGTGCGACGCCGGGTATTTCATGGATGTTAAAGAAAAAAACTTGCATATTTTCGCGAATAGGTGTATAATATCTGCGACAATTAAGCAGACGGGAGCTTGTGAGACAGGCTGAGAGGAAGGTGTAACCTTCGACCGGCAACCTGATTTGGATAATGCCAACGTAGGAATGCCTGAATATTGCGTATTTTTAACGGAAGCTGCCCTTATCAGGGTGGCTTCCGCTTTTTTGATTCAATTTTGAGAGGAAGTGAAAATTCATTCCCGCATGGTGCGGGCGGATAGAAGGGGAGCGCCTTGTGTCTTGTATGTTGCGAAGGGAACCCGTGTTTCGGGGTGAGAGGAGAAAATGGATTCTCGACCGGGCGAAGCCGTATCGCTTCGTATAAAACGCGAAAAGAGGAATTGAAAGTGAAAAACTCCAAAACTTTATTCAAGATCATCGCTCTCTCCATGCTTGTTGCGCTCGGCGTTGTGATTTCTCCGCTGCTCAGAGTCGAGGGGATGTGCCCGATGGCGCATTTTATCAATATCGTCTGTTCCGTGCTGCTCGGCCCCTGGTATTCGCTGCTCTGCGCGACCCTGATCGGTATCATCCGTATGGTGACAATGGGCATTCCGCCCCTTGCGCTGACCGGCGCCGTTTTCGGCGCGTTTCTATCCGGCGTATTTTACCGCCTGTCTAACGGGAAAATTATCTGTGCGGTTCTCGGCGAAGTGATTGGGACGGGCTTGATCGGAGCGCTGGTTTCTTATCCGGTGATGAATTTTATCTGGGGCAAAGAAGGTCTGACATGGATGTTCTATGTACCGTCCTTTATCTGCGGTACGCTCATCGGCGGCAGCATTGCCTATGTGTTTTTGCGTAAGTTTGCAGATAACGGGCTGCTCGAACAGGCTCAGTCCATGCTGGCCTCGAAAAGCTATCATGACAGGAGCACCGTTGTTTCTAACGCGCTGACCATCGCGGCGTTCGGCGCAATCCTCTTTGTGGTGACCGAAATACTGGCGGATATGTTCAAGCTGACCGCTTCCGTTTGGGGCGTTCTTTCTTATATCGCGCTGGGCGCGTGTGCGGCGGCGGCGGTGGTTTATTATATTGTCAAGAGAGTGAAAGGGAGCGGTACAGGTGTTCAATGAAATACGGGGTTCGGTTAGAATTCGGCGTCCCCTGATTCACTGTATTACCAACCCCATTTCCATCACGCAATGCGCCAATGCGGTGCTCGCGGTAGGCGCGCGCCCGATGATGGCGGAGCATCCGAAAGAGGTCGGGGAGATCACGGAAACGGCGGATGCGCTGATGCTCAATCTCGGCAACATCACGGATATACGCATGGAATCCATTCGGCTTTCTTTACAGGCCGCAAAGGAAAAACAGATTCCTGTGATTCTGGACGCGGTGGGAGTCGCCTGCTCGGCGCTGCGCCGGAACTTTGCCTATGAACTGTTCAACACAGCTGTTCCGACGGTGATAAAAGGCAATTACTCAGAAATCCATGCTCTCGACGATCGGGCCTACCGTTCCTCCGGTGTGGATACGGATGACTCCCTGAATACCGCGGATCTGGATCAAGCCGCGCTTGAACTGGCCGGAAAGTATCAGGCCGTCATTCTCGCCAGCGGTAAGGTGGATATTGTGACAGACGGCAAAAGACTGGTGCATATCAAAAATGGCACCAAGCAGCTCTCCACAGTTACGGGAACCGGGTGTATGCTCGGCGCGCTTTGCGCCGCATACTTATCGGTACAGCCGGATATCCAAGCGGTCATCGCCGCTTGCGCCGTGCTGGGCATCTGCGGTCAGCTTTCGGAGACGGAAAAAGGCGGCGGCAGCTTTATGGTCAATTTGATGGATTCGCTTTCCTCGGTGACGGATGGAGAGATAGAGCGGTATTTGGATATGGAGGAAGTCAAAATTGAAGAGATTTGACACAAGCCTTTACTTCATTACGGACAGCACAGGTTTTAGCGAAAAGGAGTTCTTGCAGAGAACCCAGGCCGCCTTGCAGGGCGGCGTGACCATGCTGCAACTGCGCGAAAAAGAGAAGAGCACACGAGAGTATCTCTCGCTGGCCCGGCAAATCCATGCCTTAACGAAGCAATACGGCGTTCCGCTGATTATCGACGACAGACTGGATGTAGCCATGGCGGTCGATGCGGAGGGCGTTCATCTTGGGCAGAGCGATCTGCCGGTCGATATTGCCAGAAGCATCTTCGGCGAAGACAAAGTGATCGGCGCCACTGCCAAAACGGTGGCGCAAGCTCAGGAGGCATATGAGCAGGGAGCGGACTATTTAGGCGTGGGCGCCATTTATCCTACGACGACAAAAGTCAAGACGGTTTTAACATCCACCGAGACGCTGCGCGCCATATGCGCGGCCGTTCCGATTCCTGTGAATGCCATCGGCGGATTAAATCAAGAGAATATAGACGTACTGCGCGCGATTCCCATCGCCGGCATCTGCGTGGTTTCCGCCATTATGAAAGCGGAGAACCCGGCGCAGGCCGCAATCGACTTGCGCGCAAGCATGAAGGAACTGGGAATCCCGAAGAGAGGCTAAAACCATGAAAACAGCATTATCCATCGCGGGAAGCGATTCCTGCGGAGGCGCCGGTATTCAGGCCGATCTGAAAACCATGACGATGCATGGGGTTTATGCCATGAGCGCGATTACGGCGCTGACGGCACAGAACACGACCGGCGTAAGAGCCATTCAGGAATCGTCTCCTGAATTTTTGCAGCAGCAGATCGACGCGGTATTTGAGGATATTGTCCCCGACGCGGTCAAAATTGGTATGGTATCTTCGGCGGAACTGATCAAGGTGATTGCGGAAAGACTGCGATACTATCACGCCAGAAACGTGGTGGTAGATCCCGTCATGGTCTCGACCAGCGGCTCTGCGCTCATGAAAACCGACGCGGTACAGACGCTGACGGCCGAGCTGATGCCGCTGGCAGCCGTGATTACGCCGAATATTCCGGAAGCGCAGATTCTTTCGGGGCTGACGATTGAAAGCATCGAAGCTATGCAGACTGCGGCCAAGCAGATCGGCGACACCCATGGCTGTGCCGTTCTGCTCAAAGGCGGACACAGCGTAAATGATGCAAACGATCTCTTATACGCGAACGGTCAATTCCGGTGGTTTCACGGCAAGCGGATCAAGAACCCCAACACGCACGGTACCGGCTGTACTCTGTCCAGCGCGATTGCCGCTAACCTGGCAAAAGGCTATGCCCTTAGCGAAGCGGTGCAGAGAGCGAAGGAGTATATCTCCGGCGCGCTCTCCGCAATGCTCGACCTGGGACAGGGCTCCGGCCCTATGAACCATATGTTTGACATGACGTCACGATTCGCCGAAGAGCAATAGCGCCCGGCCTGAAAGGAAGGAAAGATCATGAGAAGCTATACCACCCAAATGGATGCCGCAAGACAAGGCGTCATCACCCCGGAAATGAAGGCTGTTGCCGACAAAGAATACAGAACAGCAGAAGAAATTCGAGCGCTGGTTGCCAGTGGACAGGTCGCTATCTGCGCCAACAAGCTGCATACCTGTATTGACCCGAACGGAGTCGGCTCTATGCTCCGCACCAAAATCAACGTCAACCTTGGCGTTTCCCGCGACTGCAAGGACTATGACGCCGAAATGCAGAAAGTGATGGCGGCGATCAATCTGGGCGCAGAGGCAATTATGGATCTGTCCTCTCACGGCGACACCCGGCCTTTCCGGCGCAAACTGACCGCTGAGTGCCCCGCGATGATCGGAACGGTTCCGGTTTACGACAGCGTGATCCATTATCAGAGAGATCTCGCGCTTCTGACCGCCAAGGACTTTATTGACGTGATTCGCCTGCACGCTGAGGACGGCGTGGATTTTGTAACGCTCCATTGCGGCATCACACGCAAAACAATCGAGCAGATCCGCAAGCATAAAAGAAAGATGAACATTGTTTCCCGCGGCGGTTCCCTTGTCTTTGCATGGATGAGCATGACCAATGAAGAAAATCCGTTCTATGAATATTTCGATGAGATCTTGGATATCTGCCGTGAATATGACGTGACCATTTCCCTGGGCGACGCCTGCCGCCCGGGCTGTCTGGCGGACGGGAGCGATGTCTGTCAAATTGAAGAGCTGGTCCGCCTCGGCGAACTGACCAAGCGCGCTTGGGAGAAGGATGTTCAGGTGATGGTGGAAGGTCCCGGTCATATGCCGATGGATCAAATCGCAGCCAATATGAAGCTCCAACAGACCATCTGTATGGGGGCGCCCTTCTATGTGCTCGGCCCGATCGTGACGGACATTGCACCGGGCTACGATCATATTACTGCGGCCATCGGCGGCGCTGTTGCCGCAGCCTCCGGCGCGGCCTTCCTCTGCTATGTGACGCCGGCGGAACATCTGGCGCTTCCCAATGTGGATGACGTCAAGCAGGGCATTATCGCCGCCCGTATTGCGGCTCACGCTGCCGATATTGCCAAAAAGGTGCCTCACGCAAGGGATCTTGACGACGCTATGGCGGATGCGAGAAGGACATTCGATTGGGAGAAACAATGGAAATGCTCTGTCGATCCTGAAACCGCAAAGGCGATTCGAGACAGCCGCGCCCCCGAACATGAGGATAGCTGTTCGATGTGCGGCAAATTCTGCGCCGTCAGAAGCATGAACAAGGCGCTGAACGGAGAACATATCGACATTCTGTAACCGGCGGCAAGCGTGAACCATAAAATTGATTGAAACGCTCAAAACCGAAACCCAAAAAAATGACTGAGAGCCGCGGATCATCAAGCGGCTGAAAAGAGGAGAGAGGGTCATTTCGGCGGCGGAACGCCGATCATCCTCTTCATCTGTGATAGGATTCGCCCTTCTCAGCGGCAAAAGCAGCGCCCTGACATCACTCATTCGTGAGAGAGGGGCGCTGTTTCCGCGGTTGTCACAGGCTGTTTGTTCTCTGAATGAGACAAATTTTTCTGATACGGCGCGAAATGCGCTTATCCGGATGGCACAAAGTCAGACAAACGGCTCAAAGGCCGGCGGACGGATATTGACGCGGGATCGAAAAACGGTTATAATGATGTTGTGATTTCTTTGATATAAACCGCGCCGATACGCGGCTGCAAGCCGTTCCGGCGCGGCGGAGAGGAAAAAATCATATGAAATGTCCATATTGTGGTTATACCGACAGCAAGGTCGTCGACTCGCGGCCGGACGAGGACAACGACAGCATTCGCCGCCGCAGAGAATGCAACAACTGCGGGCGGCGTTTTACGACGCATGAGCAGGTGGAGGGTTTCCCGGTGCTCGTCATCAAAAAGGACGGCAAGCGGGAGCGCTTTGACAGGGACAAGCTGATTCGCGGCATCGTCAAGGCCTGTGAAAAGCGGCCTGTTTCCGCCGTCGACATCGAGGACATGGCCGACGACATCGAACAGACCGTCAAAAATACCATGGAGCATGAGATCAGCACGGCGGAACTCGGTGAAATCGTCATGGATAAGCTGTATGCGCTCGACGAGGTGGCTTACGTCCGCTTTGCCTCGGTCTACCGGCAGTTTCGGGACGTCAATACGTTTTATGACGAGCTGCGCAAGCTGCTGGACAGGCATGAAGAGGGGCGCGCCGGCAAGGAAAATAACGGAGGGAAATGATTCGAGTGGAAAACAACGAGAGCCAGAGCTTTGAGGCCTTAATGACTCGACTGGAAGAGATCACGCGGCGATTGGAACGCGGCGATATCCCCTTGGAGGAGAGCCTGAAAATCTTTGAAGAGGGGACGTCGCTGATTCAGACCTGCAAGCGTATGCTCGACGGAGCTGAACAGAAGGTGCGGCTGCTGACGCGCGGAGAATCCGATCAGATGACGCCGTTTACAGGCGCGGAGGAGGACGGCGATGACGCATGACCGAACGCTCGCCGCGCGCGCGGCCTCGGTAGACGCGGCGCTGGCGGCTTTGTTTTGTGAACCTGAAATCACCCGGGAAATCCGGCTGAACGAATCGCTTCGGTACAGCGTTGTCGGCGGAGGCAAGCGCCTGCGTCCGGTGCTGCTGCTGGCGTTTGCGGAGCTCGGCGGCGTAGACGAGGCCGACGCGATGGATTTTGCCTGCGCCGTCGAATTGATCCACACCTATTCGCTCATCCATGACGACCTGCCCTGTATGGACGACGGCGAGACCCGGCGCGGCCGCCCGGCCAGCCATCGCGTCTTCGGCGAAGCCGGCGCGGTATTGGCCGGAGACGGGTTATTGAACGCGGCGTTTGAGCTGATGCTGTCGTCGCGCAGCTCCGTCGCGGCGGAATACCGGCTGGCGGCCGCCTATGAACTGGCGCGCGCGGCGGGCCGGCAGGGGATGATCGCCGGACAGAGCATCGACATCGAAAATGAGAACGGCCGCTTTTTCCCGGATGTCGAACAGCTGACGCGGCTCTGTCTGCTGAAAACCGGCGCGATCATCCGCGGCGCCTGCTTGGCGGGTCTGCGGCTCGGCGGCATCATGGACAGCGCGCGCCTCGACGCTGCGGGAAAGTATGCGGAGAATCTGGGGCTTGCCTTTCAGATCCGCGACGACGTGCTCGACGTTTGCGGAGACGCCGCCGCGCTCGGCAAGTCGGTTGGCCGCGACGAAGGGAACGGCAAGGTCACCTTTGCCGCGCTGCTCGGCGCGGACGGCTGCGAGGAGGAGATCAAACGCCTGACGGAGGAAGCCGTCGCCGCGCTCGACGTGTTCGGCGACTGCGCGTTTCTGCGGGATTTGGCTTACCGGATGGCCGGCCGGGACAAATGAGGGAAAAGCTGTCTCGGTTTTCCCGGGACGCAGGACAGCTCTTTTCCCCAGAGCGACTTTTTTTGTCTTACAATAAACGGCTGCGTGCGGTTTTGCCGCGCAAAGCCGTGAGCTTAAAGAATTCCGAACCGAGAGCCCGGCGGTCCGGCAAAAGCGGAGAAGGCCGCAATGCGCCGCCGGCGTTTTCCCTGCGCTCAGCGGCGTTCCCGCCCTGTAAAGAGGAAATTTAGATTGGAATAAACCGTGAGAAAGGATGGCTTGTGATGACAGATTACAGCGCATACAGCCGGTTTTGGTCGCCTTACGATTCGCGTTCCCTGCTTGACCGGCATATTTCAGAGCGCTTTGCGGCCGCGCTCGCGGCGGGCAAAGCCGCGCGCGCAGAGATCAGGGATGAGGCCGCTCTGCGTTCGCGGCAGAAATATGTGCGAACCCGCTTCCTCGGCGCGCTCGGCCTGACGCCGGACGACTATCCGCAGCCTGCTTCGAGCTTTGCGACCGGAACGGCGCAGTATCCGGGCTATGCGGTCGAAAATGTTGTGATTGTGCCCGAGCCGGGCATTTATATCACCGCGAATCTCTACCTGCCCGACGCGCCCGGCCCGCATGCGGCCGTGCTCTTCCTCTGCGGCCACGCGAAGGAGGGGAAAAACGACGACGAATATATGGACGTTTGCCGGACGCTTGTCTCGGCGGGGCTCGCCGTTCTCTCGATGGATCCGACCGGACAGGGCGAACGCCTGAATTATTACGACGCGGTATTGAAAGACACGACGGTCCCGCCCTGCACCGACGATCATGACCGGGCGGGCTGCCGCGGTCTTGTGACCGGCAGGAGTATGGCTTACTGGTTTCTCCGCGACGCGATGTGCGCCGTCAGCTACCTGTGCAGCCGCGAAGACATTGACAGCGGGCGTATCGGCGTCACCGGTCATTCCGGCGGCGGCACGCAGACCTCGATGCTGATGCTTGCCGACCGGCGCCCCGCCGCTTTTGCCCCGGGGACGTTTATCATGAGCATGGGCGCCATGCAGCGCTCCGGCCAGGCGCAGGACGCCGAGCAGATCTGGCAGGGCTTTGTCGCGGACGGCTGCGACCACGCCGATATCCTGCTCTCCTGCGCGCCGAAGCCCGTGCTCGTTCTCGCTGCCGAATACGATTTTTTCCCAAAAGAGGGGACAGACGAGACCGTCGCCGAGGCGCGGCGTTACTGGGAGCTGTGCGGCCGCTCCGAGGCCTTCGGGTGCTTCACCGACGCGGTTTTTCACTGCTATTCCGACGCGATGCAGCAGGAAGCGGCGCGGTTTTTCTCGCGCTGGCTGCTCGGAAAAGAATACGGCGGCAGCCTGCTTGTCCGGGCGGAGCCGGAGCGCAGTCTCTGTACCGAAAGCGGGCAGACGAGCGCGGAATACGCCGATTTTAAGCGCGCCGCCCAGCTTTACTGCGACTATGCGGCGGCTCTGCCCAAGCGCGGCGACGGCGAGGCATGGCTCAACCGCGTTGTCCATCACAGCCGGCGGCCGGCGGCGCTGAATCTGCGGCCGTTGAGAGCTTCCGATCAGGTCGGAGAGACGCGTTGTACGCGCTGGATGTGGCGCACACAGGAAGAAATGTTTGGCTACGGCCTGCTTCTGGCGCCGTGGGGACGGAAAACGGTTCCGCTGACGCTGGCGGTCTGGGACGGCGGCACGAAGGCGACTGCCGATCATGCCGCATGGATTGACGAGCAGATCGCCGCGGGCCGGGGCGTGTTTGTCGTCGATTTGGCGGGGGAGGGGCAGACGGAACCCTATCCGGTCGCGCCGAACGCTAAGCTCCTGCGCCGCTACGGGACGATGTACAAGCTCGCCTGCGACCTGCTGATGCTCGGCGACAGCCTGCCGGCGCTGCGGATCTACGATCTGCTGAAAGCGCTCGACGCCGCGGAGGGTTTGCCCGAGTATGACGGAGGCGGCCTGAGCGTGTTTGGCTGCGGCCGCAGCGCGCTGTACGCGCGTCTGGCCCGCCGGCTGGACCCGCGCATTCAGTCTCTGACCTGCGAGGGCGGGGTGGAGAGCTATTCGGCGTTTCTCGCCGAGGAGCCGTATGACGACGAAGACATCCTCGGCCACACGCTGCCGGGCATGCTCGCCTATTTCGATTGAGGCCGCCGTCCGGAAAAAAACGCTCTTTTTCTCCGGCGCAAGCGTTTTGCGCGCTCTTGCCGCGCGTCAGAAACCGAGCGACAATGCTTCGTTTTTAAGGGCGGAAGCCGAAGAAAACCGCCGTTTTGAATGGAATAAACCCGAAACAACCGGCCGCAACCATTGGTTGCGGCCGGTTGGAAAGCAAAGGTGGTGTTCATAGCCGCCGGTTTCTGATAGGATGTTCTCAAACGAAAGACTCGGAGGGAGAGACCATGAATCTTGAAATCGCACAGCGCTTGCAGCAGCTTCGCAAGCAGCACGGCTATTCGCAGGAGGGATTGGCTGAAAAGCTGGGGTTGAGCCGGCAGGCCGTGTCGAAATGGGAACGCGCCGAATCCTCGCCTGATACCGACAATCTCATTGAGCTTGCCAAGCTGTACGGCGTTTCGCTCGATGAGCTGTTGCTCGGAAGGAGCGCGGAGGAAGCAGAGGCGGCCTTGAATATGGAAGCCGGCGAAACGTCGCCGGAAGCGTATGCCTGCGGAGCCACGCTCGCGGACGCCGGTATACGGGCGGCCGGCGAGCCGGAGGAAGCCGGAGCGCCGGAGACTGATAACGCGCCTCCGGACGGCGGCGCGAAGCCGGAATCGGGCGGAAAAACCGAAAACCGCGCCAAACGGCCGGGCGGCGAAGCCCGCAAAAGGCGCTGGCACGAATTTCCGTATCCGGTTTTGACGCTGATCGGCTTTCTGATCTGGGGCTTCTGCGGCGGCTGGGCGGTGTCGTGGACGCTGTTCCTGACCGTTCCGCTGTATTATACATTGATTGAAGCGGTACAAAAGCGCAACGCCCATATTTTTTGTTATCCTGTGCTGCAATTCCTATCGGCGTTGTATTGGGAAGTGTTTTGGGCTATTGTTTCGTGCCGGACGGCTGGCATTGGATGACTACACTGGAATGTGCCGTTGTGATTGCCCTTGTTACAGAAATTGCTTTGAAAATTGCTGTCCATACCCCTGTAAAGAAAGCCTCTATGGTATCGCCTATTGAGGCGCTGCGAATCAATACGACTGATACACCGGCGACAGAAAAAACGCGGATCGAACATCGAAAAATCACGCCATCTTCGCTTGCCCGAATGAGCTTTGCCCGGAACAAGAAAAAAGCTATACTAACCGTATTGTCTTTGGGATTTGCCGGAGTTTTACTGATGTGTGCCGCCACCTACCTTAATTCAACTGATGTAGAAAGCATGGCAAAACAGCAATTTGCAAATGGCGACATTGTACTTTCCCTTGATCCCGCCAACACAAATGCGGAAGATCGCCCCGCCGGGATCAATGCACTTCAAACGAAAAATCCATTGGATGAAGTTTTGGAAGAAACGATTTCAGATATGAATGGCGTAAAGAATATTGAATTTATACAGGGCTGTGTTTCAAATATGGAATTTCCCACTCCTTTCAAGGATGGTAACAGCCATTTCTTTACCCAAATTGGAATCCCCGAAAATCAGTACGAGGCCTTTTCACAAGGACTAATTGAGGGAACCGCAGACCGCCAGAAACTTATCAACGGAAAAGGAGTTATCGTAGATAATTCCGCCAAGCTGTTAAGCGACTATTATAATTACACTCCTCAAATTGGCGATATAGTCAAAGTGGAAACAGCGGATGGACAATGGGAAGAATTTACTGTAATGGGGATTGGGAAAGCTCCTAATCTCGGTGGGGATTCAGCTTCTTTCTATTTTCCGCAGGAACTCTTACCTATGATGAAAGAAAATGTTTCCAACTTCAACATAACCTGCATTGTAGATGTGGAAAGAGATCAGCTTACAGAAGTTGAGAATAAGATTTTCCAGTTGGCGGAAAATCGTGGAGGTATAGAAGTTTTCAGTATCAGCGATATTATTACTTATCTGCAAGAGGAAATGAATAACATAAAAATGCCGTTATACGGATTGGTATTTTTCATTGCTGTTTTTGGGCTAATCAGCCTTATCAACACGCTAATGACAAACATTATATCAAGACAGCAGGAATTTGGTATTTTACAGTCTGTGGGATTGAGCAGTAAGCAATTCTCCAAAATGCTGCAAACAGAATGTTTCTATTATGTTTCTGGTACGGCTATTTTAACTTTAACGATTGGAACTTTAACAGGATTTGTACTTTGCAAAGTTTTCAATCAGGTTGGGACATTCGGGACATTGACTTATCATTTTCCAGTTTTAGAAATAAGCATATATTTTGTAGCGCTTTTCTTCATACTGGCAGCTTACTCCGTTTTCTCTGTACGATATAGCAAAAGACATCCTGTGATCGAGCGCATTAAAACAATGGAGTAAATTTTCCTTTATCAGAAAATTGTGTTTTCTGCAACAAAGGACATTTGCCTGTTATACTATCT
>ERZ772860.709-NODE-709-length-27774-cov-13.335979_pt1 | contig 27774 bp, 25 predicted proteins | sample MGYA00511342_ERZ772860 | MGnify/ENA primary metagenome ERZ772860 (study PRJEB29015, sample SAMEA2737665) | human gut metagenome | biome: human gut; feature: human-associated habitat; material: faeces | place: China | collected 2012 ... | reverse complement strand
ATGGTGGAGATCCTTCATCAGTTGAATTCTGCCACAAGATTGGTCTTGATTATGTATCTTGCTCACCATTCCGTGTACCAATTGCAAGATTAGCAGCAGCACAGGCAGCTATCACAAATAAATAATCAATTTCTAATTAGAAGTTAATATTTAATTAGATTATTAAACTCCAGATTATGTTCAATAAGAATGTGGTCTGGAGTTTTTTGTGAGTATAATATTCCATAAGGGAAACATTAACTATTTTATTATCTGTATAATAACACTTTATTTTTTAGAAATATGGTTTATAATTTTAATATAAATGTTATGAAATGGAGACTTATATACCAATGTATAATGAAAATGATAAACCTGATTTAACAGGTACAGAAAGTGAAACCACAGAAAATAATGATAATTCATCAGGTGCTTATGGTGGTTCATTTAAAGACTATACCTATTCTACATATGATTATAACAGCTTCTATGATGAGAATTATAGTAACTCCTACGATAAGGCAAATAATACAACAGATAATTCAGAAAGCCAGACTTCTTATAGTTCTACTGTAGATAAATTAGATGACAATAAAGTTTCAGAGACGTTGTCAGATGATTCAGATTCTATTGATTCGTTCAAAGTTTTTGATAATTTAAACTCAGTTGACTCCTTTGAGGCTTTTGATAGTACAAATGTTGTTAATGCATTTAACAGCACATCAAATAACCTGAATAATTCTACAAATAACTCTCAGCAGATAGTTCCAACAGATGAGGATGCAACTATTTATCTTGATGAATTTTGGAAAGAAGCAGTGAATTATAATAATTCTCTTAGTAAATCACAAAAAAGACAAAATAAGTATAAGAGATTAAATATCCCAGGAGTGACTATTGTATCTATAGGTATTCTGTCGATGGTACTTATAGCTATAGGTGCGATATGTGGCGGAAATGTGGAATATATTCTTACCGGTGTCGGTCCGGTAATGTTTGTTCTATCACTTATGTCTGCTATTATATTAGATACTTTCACAAAATATAAACTGTCTATTTTCATAATTAACCCTGATTTTCTTCAATATGAGATTCCGTCACAAAATATTGACATGTACCTTAATCTCACAGGTAAAAAAAGTTTTAGAGCCCATCGGTCGTATTGCTTAACGGGTCCATCAGTTAACGAAAGACCTAAAGTATTATGTGTAAAATATGCATTACTTACGGTTTTAGCTGTTTTTACTATTGGGAATATAATTTCATATATTAAATATGGTCCTCAATGGTCTAATATTCTTGCATTAGATGCTGTTTTATTATTTCCATGTATCGGAATATGTATGTTTTACATTGTTATTGAACAGCAGCTACAACAGAAATCGGATTATTATGATGAAACTGTTGATGCTGTATGTGTTGAGGTTGATTCGCGTATTAGCAGAAAACGTGTCGGCAGTGGACATTCTACCAGAGTATATAGACCTATTTTATATACCAGATGTAAAAACGGGCATAAATATATTTTAATGAATAACGTGTATACTAATACACATATTCCGTATATCGGAGAGGTTTATAAGCTTAAAGTTAATAGCAGTAACCCATTATGTTATGTTCAATTAGAATCAACTCTTAAGAATTCATTTTTTTGGTTTTCAATTGTATGGACAGCTATTAGTGGTTTAGGTTATATATTTGTACTTTTTAATGCAACATTCTAAAATTTGTATATATTTATTTCAATAGGTACTTAGATTAAAAGCCTGTATTGTCTTTAATTGACATACAGGCTTTTAATTTGTTAGGAATCTTTTTCAAAGGTTCTGTTATTTAAATCTGAAATCGCTATTAGCAAGTGATATAGAAAGTTATGAAATAAAGGGCGAATGCAACAGCAGTAAATACCAGGCTGCCTATAATCTGTGAACGCATAGAACGATTTGTTACTGATGGCTCAAAATATAGTGGATTAGAACTGTTCACATTTAATTTATATATTTCACCGGGATATGGTTTATAGCTTAACCATACATTTCTAAATAGAATATAACTGTGTCCGTTATTGCATCTGGTGTATAGAATTGGTCGATACATATAAGAGGTGGTAGTTCTTCTGTGACCAGATGAATTTGTATATGTTGAATGACTTATATGTACATCAACTTCAATGCAGACAGAATCAACTGTTTCGTTGTAAAAACCACTTTTTAATTTGGCCTTATGTTCAATTACATTATTAAAAAAGATAGCAATACTAATATCTGCAAATAATGCGTACATACTTGCAAACAAAAAATATTTAGAATTAAAACCACATTGGATAAAAGATATTATATTAAAGACAATGAAAATTATTATTGCTGTTGTGAGAAATAATTTTTTAGAATACCACTTGAATTTGACGGGTTCAGTAGGTCCAGTCAGACAATAAGGTTTTTCAGCAGCTAAAGTAGTCATATCAATACTTTTTAGATAATCTGTAATTGGAGTGGTATCGATTTTATTTTTTTCTTTTTGTTTATATGATTTAGCAGTGGAATTATCGAGACTGACAGCTTCCTCTAGAAAAGCATCAAGTAAATTTGTTAAATGCTCTTTATCGATGCCTGCTTTCCCGCCAGAAGAGGCATTATTAAAATTATTATTATCGTCGTTATACATAACACATTCTCTCCATTTCGTATTATTCTTCGGGATGTGGGAGTGCGTCACTCTTAGTCAGAATAATTTGTTTAATCGTGCATTTAATTAACATTTAATTAGCATTTAATTATTAAAATGTCTGGATACCCGAATCTTATTAAATTCTAAATGATATTTGTGAAAAAATAAAGTGAAATTATAGATATAATAAATATTTTAACGTCTATATAGACAATGGCATATTATAGAGCCGACACTATCGAGACAAATTATGCAGTTTGAGGAAGAGTTAGCAAGCGATGACACAGCGTTATAGTTAAAAACTATAACAAACCATAGAAAATACATATTATACAAATCAGAAAATATAGTTGACAATTAGTGCTGTTCAATGTAAAATCACTAAACATAAGTAATCATATAAAACATATAGGAATAGTAATAATAAACATTCTCATAGATTTATAATGATAAAATATGAAAAATGAATGAAATGGAGGTAAAGAAATGTCTGAGATTTTAATAGAGAATTTATATAAAACCTTTAAGACAAAAGGCGGAGAAGTACATGCTTTAAATGATGTAAGTCTTTCTATAGAGGCAGGAGAAATCTTTGGAATAATCGGAATGTCCGGTGCAGGAAAAAGTACACTTGTCCGATGTATGAATTATTTGGAACGTCCAACTAAAGGAACAGTTAAAGTCCAGGGACAGGAATTATCTTCTTTATCAGGCCGACAGCTTAGAAAGAAAAGGGAAAACATTGGAATGATTTTCCAACATTTTAATCTTTTAATGCAGAAAACAGTAATTGACAACATTTGTTTTCCTTTATATATACAAGGCACTTCTAAGAAAGCAGCGAGAAAAAGAGCAGAAGAACTTCTTGATATAGTAGGACTTTCAGAAAAGGCTAAAGCATATCCGGCACAGCTTTCAGGAGGACAGAAGCAGAGAGTTGCAATTGCAAGAGCATTAGCGACTAATCCGAAGATACTTCTTTGTGATGAGGCAACAAGTGCATTAGACCCACAGACAACATCTTCTATATTAGAATTGCTTAAGAAGATTAATAAAGAATTTGGAATAACAATAATAATCATTACGCATCAGATGTCAGTTGTCAGAGAGATATGTACTAAGGTGGCAATTATGAAACAGGGAGTAATCGTAGAGCAGGGCGATACGGTTGAAATATTCAATCATCCTAAGTCAGATGTTGCTAAAGAACTTCTGAGCACAGACAGTGATTGCTTATCAGATAAAGAAAGTTATGATGTGGTAGATAGCATACAGAATGGAACAAGAGTAAGAATTGTTTATTCGGAAAATTCGGCATTTGAGCCTGTAATTGCAAATATGATTCTTAAATTCAATGAACCAGTCAATATTCTAAAAGCATCAACGAAAAATGTTGGTGGTGTGGCAAAAGGTGAAATGATTCTTGAATTTCAGAAGAATTTCACAAGACTTTCAGATATAGAAAAATATCTGAAAGAGAGAAATATTGAATTAGAAGTTATTGACGAAAAGTGGAAGGAGGGTGCTTAAGATGTTTACTCCGGAAGTTATAGAAATGATAAAACAAGGAATTTATGAAACACTTTATATGACATTGGTTGCTACATTCTTTGGATATCTTATAGGTTTACCAATGGGCGTGCTATTATGTGTGACAGGTAAGGATGGATTAAAACCGAATGCAGTAATATACAAAGTATTAGATATAATTGCTAACATCGTAAGAAGTATCCCGTTCTTAATTCTGTTAATATTACTGATACCATTTACAAGACTTTTATTAGGACAAAGTTATGGTTCAACAGCTACTATAGTTCCACTTGTAGCCGCAGCTATTCCGTTTATAGCCAGAATGATTGAATCTTCATTAAAAGAAGTAGATGCAGGTGTTATAGAAGCAGCAAGATCTATGGGTGCTTCAACATTCAGAATTATAGTAAAAGTGCTTTTAGTAGAAGCAAGAACATCTATTATTACAGGCGCAACGATAGCAATCGGTACAATACTTGGATACTCAGCTATGGCAGGAACTGTGGGTGGTGGCGGACTTGGAGATATCGCAGTAAGATATGGTTATTACAGATATCAGACAGACATTATGATTGTTACAGTAGTATTACTTGTAGTATTAGTTCAGATATTCCAGTCAATCGGAATGTTAATAGCAAATCGCCTTGATAAACGTAAATAATTAGATGATAAATACAAAGCAGAACTTTAATAAAATAAAGTCAGACATAACCTAGAAATATAATTTATTATAATTAGTAGTTTAATAGTTTATAAGACTTATTTGATAAGTCTTTATATAAAATAAATAGAGAAAGAAGAGGACAAGAATATGAGAAAGACATTTAAGAAAATTTTAGCAGTAACATTAACAGGTGTAATATTAGCAAGCTCATTAACAGGCTGCGGAAAATCTAAGAAAGATGATAAAACAATTAAAATCGCAGCATCAGCAACACCACATGCTGAAATATTAGAGAAAGCTAAACCATTATTAGAGAAGAAGGGATACAAATTAGAGATTAAAGTATTCGATGATTATGTTCAACCAAACCAGGTTGTAGAGAGTGGGGAATTTGATGCAAATTACTTCCAGCACATTCCATATTTAGAATCATTTAATAAAGAAAAAGGTACACACCTTGTAAATGCAGGCGGAATACATTATGAGCCATTTGGAATCTATTCAGGTAAGAAGAAATCTTTAGATGAAATTGCAAAAGGTGATTCAATCGCAGTTCCTAATGATACAACAAACGAAGCAAGAGCATTACAGTTATTACAGGATAACGGAATTATCAAATTAAAAGATGGTGTAGGTCTTGAAGCGACAGTTAATGATATTGTTGATAACCCATATGATGTTAAAATTGTAGAGCTTGAAGCTGCACAGGTAGCAAGAGTTGTTGATGAAACAGCATTTGTTGTATTAAATGGTAACTATGCACTTCAGGCAGGCTTTTCAGTAGGAAAAGATTCAATTGCAAGTGAAAAAGCAGATTCAGAAGCAGCACAGACATATGTAAATATAATAGCAGTTAAAGAAGGCAATGAAAATAAAGATTCTATCAAAGCATTAGTTGAAGTATTAAAATCAGATGAAATCAAAGAATACATCAATGAAACATACGATGGAGCAGTAGTTCCATTTGAATAAAAATAGAGATTACAAACATAAATATTAAAAAACAGGGTATCAAAAGGTGTGTAGCACCTCGCACACATAAAAATATCCAGAGGCAGGTCTGCCTCCGGATATTTTTATGTGTGGTAGTTCTTAGAGTGAATTTTGACACCATAATCATAGATGTACATCTTATTGTGCGTTGTTTTGAAGTTGAATTTTATTAGTATTTTCTTAGAAAATTCACCATTTTTTCAATAGTTGCTGTACTCTCATCTAAGAAAGGATAGAAAACACTAAAGGCATGTGTTAGTTTTGAATCCTTAGAAAAATTCAATAACTTATGTGGAACATTATATTTAGTAAGGACTTTCTCGTAATCTAATGTATAGTGTGAAAGATTGTCATTAGTACTTGTTACCAGAAAACAAGGTGGCAACGAAGTTACTATATCCTTGTGTTCTGGATTAACATATTTGGCAAAATTTCCTTTTTTATAATTCTTACCAAAGACATATTTAGGTAAGAACAAGCCTATCTGGTCAAAGCGTGTTGTATAAAACATACCACTTATAAGACCAAGAGCATTGATTTTAAGATGAGAGGGTTCTACATTTGCCGCATTAGCAACGTTCTTGCAATTATCAACAGCAGTATGATATGTAAGCAGACATGCACCACCACTGTCGCCGACAGCATAAATATGTTCAGTATCGCCATTGTATAGTGCTATGTTATCGGAGATGAAATTCATTGCCATAGTGATGTCTGATAATTGTTCATAAATCATACAATCGGGGACAAGACGATATTCAACACTAAATACCAGGAAACCCATTGAACTAAGTCTTGCACAGAAGAATCTGTTAAATTCCTTATTTCCCATAATAAGTCCTCCACCATGGATATTAACAATTACAGGGAGAATGACATTTTCCATATCTTTTGGACGAAATATATCTAATCTATGTTCTTTGAGTCCATCATTTGAATAAGAAATGTCTTTATATTCAAGTATGTTGTCCGGAAAGTTAAATTCTAAGTCTCTTTTATCAGCCTGCTTTTCGAATTTCTCACGTTGTTTATAGAAAATACTTTTAATACTCATAATTACCTCATTTCTTTTGTATGTTACTTTAATTCGACTTTTTTTTGATTATTTGGATTCATTCAATGCTTATATATAAAAAGCTCTGAATTATAGAATAAGAATACCATTTGTAATAAAAACATACAAGAACTTAAAAATAATTATGTATGTAAAAATTCATTAAAGAGAGTGATGACGACTGTTTCAAATTCTTTACAACAGAGCTTGAGGATACATATAGGGATTAATACTATATAGAAGATGATAAATTTTGCGCAAATCTGCCTTTGAAATGTATTGTTAAATAGTGATATAATTAACATAGTATCTATTTACAGTTGAAAGATATGATTTATGAGGAAAATTTATATATTGAAGATGATAAAGGCGAATTTGATGCGATTTTCGAAAGAGATGAAGAGGGTGTATATCTATGCGATGAGTTAAGTAGTGTAGATATTGAGAATATGATGAGGAGGGACACGTAGAAGAAATATATAGCAAACAGTATTTAGAGGGCAGATATGGTGCGGACCCATATCTTAAGAGAATAGTAAATTGGGAGGTTAAAGAGTGAGTTTAAAGCCGAAGAAGAAAAGTGATATTAAGAATTTTGAATATTCGAAGGTTAGAGAGGACTTGTTCGATATGTTAATGGAATTAGGCTCACTAGAGGATGCCAAAAGACGTGCAAAAAGAATATATGATGAATATGTATCAGCGAAAATATATGCACCGTCTGCTATGGTTTCGGCTACGAGAATGTTTGAGTTAGTAGAAGAATTAGAGAAATATTTAGAGTAATAAATTTATTAGAATATATTATTGGAGTATGTAAGAAGAAAATTTCAACTCAGATTTTAAGACATATAGAAGAGCTTAAAGTTTTTCTATATGTCTTTTTTAGATAAAAAATTCCATTGCAATTTATATACAAAAACGCTCTGAGAGAATATGCACGCATTTGTATACAAAATGTCATATAGAGTTACACAAAAGTGGCGTAGCGTATGTCTTACAATATTCTTTCTCAAAGTTGTATAAAATACCTCAAAAATCGCAAAAAAAATAAAAAAGAGACATTTGTAACATTAAAATTATCAGGAAAATAAAATATAATATCTCAAAACAGTTCACGAAATTACATAATGTGAACTTATCGGAACGTTAAAAGTGAAGATTGGAGATGCCTATGAATAATGTTAGTTACAAATTAAGAAAAAAATTTATAAGTGTATTGATAGTTAATATTGCAGTAGTGATGTTAATGTCAGGGTGCGGAGGACATAAGAGCAGTAAAGGAGCAGGTGATAAGGGGAAAAATGTTTTTAGTAATCTGACAAAAGATTCAGATAAAGATAATAAATCTTCTGATACAGATATAGATAATACAGATTCGAATGATAATAACACAGATAATGGTGATAAAGATACAGGAAAAAAGGGTACAAATAAAAAAGGTACCGATAATATGGATTCTAAAACAGATACCGAGCCTGTTAATATTGAGCAGGAATTATTAAAACAACGTGGAATCGATTTTGATAAGTCGGATTATCCTACATTTACAGGGGGAGAGGGAATCGTTGATACCAATTCTGTTTTTGGAAGTTCAGCATTCTATAAGTATACAAATTCTAATTACAATATGATTTCAGGTGGCAAGATTTATGAAGTGAATTTAGAGGCAAAGCTGTCAAATGGTCAAAATTGCAGATTGGTAGGAACCCTTCCGGAAGATGGCGAAATTATAAGCTGTAAATTAGAATATGATGGTCATGGTTTAGAAGTGGAGTATAGGAATCATCATAATTATAAATTAACCTCGACTTCAGCAGCAGGTCCATTTACGACAAAACAGATAGATACAGCCCAATATCCTATGTTTGCAAAAGTATATAGGTATCAGTCAGATGGCAAAACACTTGAAGATTGTACGGAAGCCTATATGAACCTGGATAAATTTTATCATGATACAGCTCCTTATATTGTATTTATGAATGGAAAGATTGGTATGGTGGAGCCAAAAAAAAATTTTTATGATGAAAATAGTGCAGGGAGAATATATTTTGATGGAGAATGGAGAGAATTTATCGGATATGACATAGATACGTCTGCTATGGGAAATGAGACACCGATAAGATTATTTAACAGTAATATTGTTATGACGAATCGTGCGTTTTATGAAATTATATATGCCAGAAAACCTGTATTAAGACCTGATAGAGATACATATAAGAATCAGGATGGTTCGTATGCACAGTATCTTCCCTGTTATGGAAGTATGCATCATATGAAATTACGAAAGATAGAACTTCTAAGTAATTATTATGAGGATGTGAGAAATATATGTTCTGCGAGTGTAATCACGAAAGATTATAAAATACTTCCTATAGAAGAAATTATGGGAGACAGATATAGTTATGATTCATTTTTCTATGACTGGTCTCTTGATGAAGTAGGTAATTATGAAAATCAAGGTAATAATGTTAGTAATTATGGCAATGGAGGTGTTAATTAATGAAGAAGAGAGTTCTGGCTATAGTAATATCTGTAATGCTTATATTGCTAGCGGGATGTGGAGATAAAGAATATCCCGAACATACATTGAGTACAGAAGAGACTAAGCATACAGTAGATAAGCAATATAATGATACTGTACAGCTTACCGAGACAGATATTCAGAAAATGAATGATAATAAGGCAATATTTGTATACAGTGACGAGAATTATGTTACTACATTAGTTGGTAAATACTATGATGAGAAAATAAATGACTACGAAGATGCGGTTGAATCATTAAACGGAGTGGCTTCATTAATTGGATTGTCAGCGGGTTCTGAATTCTTCTGCGTATTTGGTGAGCAGGATAGTAAAGGATATACATATTATACATTTCAACAGAAATATGGTGGACTTACATTACAATATGCAACCTTAAAGGTTATCGTTGACCCGGCTGGATATGCGGCGGGATTGTCGTGTTCATTTACACCGGATGTGGGCATTGCAGAAGAAAAGACATTCATAAGTGCGGCACAGGCAGAAAGTATAGTTAAGAAGCAATATCCTGATACAGATTTTAAATATTATACAGACTATACGCAGAAGTCAGCAGTTACATTTAACACCAGAACAGTTGAATGTATGGTTGTATATACATCTAATCCTGAACAATCAGTTTCATTTGATATGCCATATATTGAACATTTTGTAACATATGCAGGCGAATATCTGACCTCGGTTCCAACTTCTTCGATAGGTTCGGCAATAGATGATGCATACAAGACAGAGGATTATTTTAAGAATCTTCAGGCTGGTACCTATACAGGAAAGGTTAAGTTATATGATGGAAGTTCCTTAGAAATCACAGTACCTACAGCATATAATTCGCAGGACGGTAAATATTATCTGGCGGATATTGACAGAAAAATTATGGTATCGGATTATGCTGCATTTAATTATGACAATGGCAGATTAGATTTCATAACATCAGATGATAACAACGGTTGGGATGATAATTATCTGATAACATATTATAACTACATTCGTGCTTATGATTATTATGCTGATATGAATATTAAGTCAATAGATGGTTTTGAAACCCCTATACTTATTACTGTAAATATGTGTAATGAGAAAGGCGAGGCAGAGAATAATGCGTGCTTTTATGGTGTGAATAATGGCTGGGCGTGTTTTGGAAGTAGTCAGGCAAACAGATATGGAGAGGCACTTGACGTAGTAGGTCATGAGTATACCCATGGAGTAACCCGAAGTTCTATGCAGGGAACTAAATATGCAAATGAGACAGGTGCAATTAACGAAGCATACAGTGATATTATGGGAAATATTATGGAAATGCGTGCAAATGCAACAACAGATGGTTCTTGGAAATTAGCTGAGAACAGTGGAGAAACACTACGTTCTATGAGTAATCCTAATCTGTATAAACAACCTGCATACGTGGGTGATGAGTATTATGGTGCAAATGTAATTACACCACATCAATATAATGATAACGGAAGTGTGCATCAGAACAATTCATTATTATCGCATATTGCATACCGGTTATATAAAGATGGAATGAGTCTTTCAGATGAGAGTAAATTATGGTACACATCGATAGAATTAATTACACCGCTTTCAGATTATGATGATGTCTATGCGTGCTTATTATTTAGTGCCAAGATAAATGGTTTAGATAAGTATTCTGATAAAATTACTGAATTATTTGAGGCAGCAGGTCTGTTAGGTGACAGAAACAGTAATGCATATGATACAAAGAAATCAGGTTGTGGCAGACTCGAAATTAAAGTATCAGAGGAACTTGCACAGGGTTGTGATTTCGTTGGAGTATATTCGGTTGCAAATGATGGAAGTCTTACATATGAAAGTTCAGTATGTCCTGATGTAAATGGAAGAATTTCTGTATTAATTCCTGCTGGGCGATATGCATTTATATATGGACATGTGACAGAGGAGGGCGTACAGAATTACGGATATCAGAGGTCAGGCTGGGCTTCGGGAACAGATTATCTGGTTGCTGTTGAAATAGAAAATGGCAAAACAACAAATTTAGATGATGTAAGTTAGGAGGTGAAGACATTTGAAAAAACATAAAAAACTAATATGGCTATTAACAATAATCTTCATAATTGTAGCAATAGCTACAGGTGTTACGATATTTTGCTTAGTGACATTTAATGAGAGAGATTTCGTGATTAATAGCAAGAATACCGGTAATGAGGATGTAAATATTTCTGATGATACTAAAGTATATGGGAATGCTGATGATAATTATTCATTTGTATATAATGCAGAAGCTAAGTTAGTCGAAGATAATTCGAACATTTACCTGTACACAGTTGAAGAGGGCGAACCACCATATATTATGATTTATTATGCTAAGGGTAAGATAAAGCCTGAGAAATATTTTAGGGATTATAAGAAAATGGTGAAAAAGTCATATAAGAAAGCTTCATTTAAGAAGATTTCACAGGTACATATTGGAGATAAGACACTTTATATGTTAAGAGCTGAGATAAAAAGTGAGGGTTCAACATATGTAATCGACAGATATATAGAGATATATAAGAATTGCAGTGTTCAATACACGATTAAGAGTAACCATACAGGAAGTGAGGACGAAGTCTTAGCTGGCATCATAAAGAGCTTCTGTTTTGACAGCAAAGCATATTCTAACCGAAATAATAGTGGTAATAATGATATCAATAATACATCAGATACCATAGAATATAAAGATTTCAGTTCCATTTCTAATGATAAAATAGGTATCTCAATGTCTGTACCTGCGGACTTGCAAATGCAGGAGATACCAATAGGTCTATACGGCCAGAGCGACAATATTATTCTGTTTGCTTCATATCAGAACAGCGATGCTACGGGGGCTGCCATATATGATGCAGATGATTTTGTAAACAGGATAGCAGAAGTAGATGGACTATTGCAAAGCCAATTAGGTGTAGACAAAGTCACAATAAATAATGGTTCAGAAGAGCAACTTGGCAATTATCTGGCTTATGGATTTCCTATACAGATTGAAACTGATGGATTTAAGGGAAGTGGAAAGCTATATCTGATAAATGGTTCAAAGAATAGTTCAAATGCAGGCTGTTATATTTTATATTATGCAGTTTCTAATGAAGATAAATATACAAAGGCAGCCGAGCAGTGCATAAGCAGTTTCAGTATAGACAGTGAGCCACAGGATATGCCGTCATATCAGAAATATTCAGATACAACTAATAAGATATCATTCTTATATAGAACAGGAATCACAGATAAAAAACCTGAGGATATGGGTGGCATTATTCGATTGGAATTGTCAGATGATTCATTTATTATGGTGGAAATAACTAATACCAGTACTGAGAGCGTTAATTCAGCCGATGATTATATGCAGCAGTTCGTAAAACTTCTGAAAGAAGACAATTCTGATATCAAGTATACAGTCAGCGAGATATCCGGGACTGACAGTGGCAGGTATGATTTTAAAACAGTCGATATCTCATATAATTATGAAGGCAAGGACAGAGTTCTTTCATTAAGTTGTGCAGATGGTTCTAACGGAGTTATATATAGAATCTATTGTTCTGGAATAACTGATGAAGCAGAGAAACTTAAAACATTATATAGTGATATTCTATGGTCGTTTAGAGCTGGCTAAGAAGAATGGAGGTCAATATGAGGAAAACAGGAAAGAAGTTAGCATTAATACTTACAATGGCAATAACATTAACATTATTTACATCATGCGGTGGTAAGAAAAGTGATGTCGGAGGATTAGGAGACGATAATAAGGTAAATAATATATTTAATCAGGGTAAAAATAAAGATACGGATAATAATTCAAATGGTGGTTATGACAATAATGATGATGGCAATGATGATAATAATGATAAAGATAGTGATGATAGTGGTCAGAATGACAAATCAAATGATAAGAAGAGTAATAAAAAGGGCAGCAGTAAGAATAATAAAAGCACATTACAACTTGAGACTTATAAAGGAGATGGCTTTTCAATATTAGTACCAAAGGGCTGGAATATAATGACAGGCGGAGATGGTGTATATTTCTGGTATAACATTTACAATCCACAGGACGAGAGTATGATGGTATTCCAATATGGTAAATTAGAGCCTTTTCTCAAATCATATGAGGCAAAAGCATCATGGCAGAAGTGGGCACCAATAACAGGGACAGGAGACGAGACATTTGCTCATGCACCGGTATGTCTTGAAAAAACTGCAAAAGGAATATTAGATTGCTGGAGTGAATGTATTGAATTTCAACAGTATATAGGTCAGAATCCTACATTTATAAGTCTTAATAATCTTTCCATAAAGAGTTGTGATGCATATCAGGGAAAATTAGCTTCGTTAGGGCTTCCTGAAAGTATAGCGATTGCATCATGCAGTACAGCTACAGGAAAAAAAGCAGTAATTACACTTTCAACAGCGATATTTGATCCGGGATATATGGACATGTTTATGGAAGGAATAGACACTTATTATACATCAGCTTATAACACAACAGGAATTTTACTTCCTGAAAATTGCGATGAGGCCTATGCAAAAGCATTAGCACAGTGTGCGGCTAGTCTTGAATTCGACGAGGAATTTGTCGCAAGAGCAAATAGACAGAGCGATGCAGTTTTATCAGATGTGCAGCAGCGCTCAGCAGAGAATGAGGCATTAATGGATGAATTTATGAGAAAATGGGGATATTAAGGGGAGAATCATAGTTGTGTGAAAATTATGGTGTAATTAAAGGGAAGAATCGTAGTTGTGTGAAAAATAGGGTGTAATTAAAGACAGTCAGGCGCAATCGTCTGGCTGTTTTTGATATTTATTACCAGGAAATTTCGTTGAAATTGTCCTGGTAAGTAAAAAATGCTCTGCGAGGATTGCACTGCGGCGGAGCAGAAAATGTTGCTATAGCAACCCGCCGCAGGCGGAGCATGTCGCAAGCGACATTTTTTATTCTTAAAAAATGTTGGATATGCAACAGAGAGTTATCATAATCTGGGTATAATAAATGTATAAGACATTTATTGAAAAGGAGATTAACTACTATGAATGGAAATAAAGAAACTAATACTAATGTAAGAAATAATACAAAAACTAATATAAAAAATATTATAGAAAATAATACAGAAAACCGTACAGAACTATTAAAAAAATATCTTAAAAGATTAGGAGAGGGTGAGAGTTTAGAAAGTGTCAGAAGTGATTTTGTGGAGAAATTCAGTGAAGTTGATGCATCTGAGATTATGAAAGCAGAACAGGAGTTATTAAGCGAGGGAACACCACTTACTGAAGTACAGAAACTTTGTGATATACATGCAGCATTATTTCATGGTGCAACAATTGAAGAAAAGCTAGCCAATGCCGAAAAAGCTGTCAGAGAATCAGTTGAAGCAGAAGAAAATCAGAGAGAAAAACAGATAAAAAAACAAGAAAAAATGCAGGAAGAACAAGAGAAAGCTGAGTCAAAAACGGTTATGTCTGGAAGTGTGGATTATTCTGACAAACATACAAAAGCATTAAGACTTGAGAAAATTATCGGTCATCCGCTTTATACATTTACAAAGGAAAACGAAGCACTGACTGAGTTGCTCAATAAATATAATGAAACAAAAGATATAAATGTACTTGCAGTAATTCGAGATGTATCAATACATTATGCTAAAAAAGGTGATTTGATTTATCCACAGTTAAATGTAAGACATGGGATATCTGGTCCGTCTGATGTAATGTGGACGGTTGATGATGAAATCAGAGATGAATTTGCAAGCCTTATGAAAGAAGATAATCATAATGAAAAATGGAATCAGCGATTAGAGGCGGTATTAAAACGTATAGAAGATATGATTTATAAGGAGCAGAATATTCTTTTTCCTAATTGTGCTGTAAACTTCACAGAAGATGAATGGATTGGAATATATCACGATTCTAAGGACTATGCAGTATGTTTTGGTGTGGAAAATGAAATATGGGATAAAGCAGAGAATAAATCAACCAAAGCAGCTAATAAAAGTGAATATTCTAAAGAAGAAATAGTTATGCCGGGAGGTCATATGACAATTGAACAGCTTACGGCATTACTTAACACAATTCCACTTGAAATCAGCTTTATTGATGACAATAATATTAACAGATTTTTTAATGAGGGACCAAAAGTATTTAAACGTCCGGGCATGGCAATTGACAGGGAAGTGTTCTCATGCCATCCACCTAAAATCGAGCCAATGGTACGTGCAATTATTGAAGATTTTAGAAATAACAAAAGAGACAGTGTTCAGGTGTGGACGGAAAAAGGCGGTCGTTCAATGTTAGTCACTTATATGGCAGTAAGAGATAAAGAGGAAAATTATATTGGAACGGTTGAACTTGTGCAGGATATGGAATTTGCAAAAGAGCATTTTAAAAAGTAGTCATTTAGCGAAATGATTAAGGGTGAGACAAGCGAAGTTCATATCAGAATAAGTATTAAAAAAGCAATATTTAAGAGAATGATTAAGGATAAGACAATAGAATTTTATATCAGAACAGGAATTAAAAAAGTAATATTTAAGGAGTAATCATAGTGTCAAAATCTTCATTGAATTAAACGTATATTGTATGTGGCTATTCAATGATAGGTTTTGGTACCTTATTAATTAAACATTGAAAAAAAGGGGATAAAATGATATTATGAATTTAATAGTATGATGCTTGAATGGAAGCTGGATGGATAAAAATGGTGAATTATTATAATTAAAAGAAGGTGAAACATTATGCAATTACCATATTCTGAAGAACTGAATATAGAATATCTGGGACGTTTGTTTGATAATACTACTGAGTGCTACAAGTTCTTTTGGTTTAAGGCAATTGTCACAAAAGTAACTGCGGGAAAATATGAACTCACATACGAAGAGTTAGTAGATGAGATGATAGCAGATGCTTATTTTATGGTAACGGAATATCATCTTAATCTTGGACCGAAAGATGCACTAGAGGGCATAGTGAATTTAATTAGGATAAAGAATCCTGCTCTTAAATCATGCGAGAAGCAGTCAGTTATTATAGATTTCCTTGAAAATACACAGGATAAAGAGATTATTAGCAAAAAACGTGCATTGACATATAATGTTCCATATCGTTTGCAATCGCCATTTATGGAAAATGTGAAAGGCAAAGAATGGAATGTTGGTGAAAGCAGACTTATTGCCAAAATTAATCAGGAGAATCGTTTGATTTATTATTTTGAAGCATTGAATGGTCTTAGCACAAAGATAATTGTTCAAAGTGACTGGGCGCAGTATATCATAAAAAATCAGGAGATTATTAAAGGCTGGCTTGAATATAAAATGATTATGTATATTCAGAAACGTAATCCAAGTGTGCCGGGAATTGCAGATAAGTTGTATCCACCGTATGAACGTAACCTTGAAAGAGTGAAGAAGTATTGGAGGTTGATATTATCATTAGAGCCTGTCTACGAAATATATGGTGACAATATTTTAACGGAAAATGACTTATCGATTGACCATTTTGTTCCATGGTCTTACGTGGCACATGATGAAATGTGGAATCTAAACCCGACTACGAAAAGTATAAACAGTTCTAAGAGCAACAATTTACCAGACTGGAATACATATTTTGAGAAGCTTGTCAGACAGGAATATCAGTCCTACCAAATGCTATGGAAATATGATGCGGTTCATAAAGAGTTTGATAAATGTGCGAAAGAACATATCAATAATGATGACATTCGTTACCGAATTTATCGAAAAGGTCTTGAATTTACTGAATTTGCGAGAGAATTAGAAACAATTATTTTACCGGTATATCAATCTGCAAAGAATTGCGGTTTTACTAACTGGAAATATCAGAATGTAAGGTAATACGGAGTGGTAAAATATGAAGGAAAACCTTGTAGCATAAATGACTATGATACAGAGCTGCAAGACGGAAAATTGATAGTGGGGATTAGTCATCAACACGTTTTGTACTATAACGCATAATACAATTAGCATCTGTCAAAGTCATCTTAAAAATGACCTTGATAGATGCTAATATTTTTGTCAATAGTGTAAAAACAATATAAATTTAGAAGCTTCTAAGAATAATTCTGAGAGAAACTATCTGATTGTTAGATACGAATATCAATATTTTGTCCAACCATTGGATTAACTGATTTCTCTAACATTTCAATCATAGCTGCACCCGTCTCATCAGTAGCTTCTAAAGATTTACTTAACAGTGCCATTCCGATATCTGTGTTAACATTTGCACTAGACAAGGTAATTGAAGCAAGTGATAATCCTTGAATATCCATATAGCTACCTCCTTTTGATAAACGTGTTTATTTATATAAATTATAACGTAAGGTGGCTGGGGATGTCAATAAGAAGTGGAGAAAATATGCACCTATAATTTTAAGTTACTTGAATTTATGGAATAGACTATGCTAAAATAGATATAAGTTGATATTATGTCATGAATTCTAAAATTATATTAAAGAATATGTATAATGAATTAATGTATGATAAGAATACTTATTTTATTAATGAATGGACGTTAACCAAATGTGGAAGAAAAAAGATGAGAGAGGCAGGTGAGAATTGCATATGAATAATGTGTTTGATATGGTGCCAGGTGGATTTTTTAATCCATTATCCAGTGGAAGTAATAATGTTGCAAATGCAGCCTGTCTAATAGAAATATATGATCAATATGACAAGGAAGTTTCATATCGTATAAGCAGGAAAGTACTTCGAGACAATTTAGCAATATATATATTGGAAAATCATTTGAAATCCGATGATGAAACAGAAAATGATGATTCTAAACCTATAGATATTGCAAACAATTTTATTCGAAAATTTATTAGTTCTGATGTTGGATGGCTTATTGAGGAAACAGATGATTCTACGTATGAGAAATATATTGTAATGACGGAAGCAGGTATTGCACTTGCCGAGTTTCTTAAAAATATTGAGAAACCGGAGAAAGTGGAATACTCTACATATATATACAGTATTTTTAATACATTACAGAGAAAAGAACAATGGATAGATGATCCATATGTCAATGCAATAAAGCCGGTTTTTCAAAATGCAAAAGCATTATCAAAATCGCTTAAAAGATTATCGACGTTTATCCGTAAGAAAATTGAAGAAATGCTAAAGGAAGTGTCATTAGAGACTCTTACAGAAAATTTACTCGCATATTGTAATGGTGATTTTATAAAAGAATATGCAAGACTTACTAAACAGCAAAATATTCATATATACAGAAATCAAATTAAACATATGCTTGACCAAATGACAAGTAATCAGGAAGAATTTGAAACGATTGTGCTTGGTTGTGCAATTGAAGAATCATTAGAGGAATCTGAGGCAGAGAATTATGTGTATGAAATGCTTGATGCGACTAGAAGATTTCTATCAGAAGATTATGACAGGATTATGTCTGATATAAAGCACAAGATAAATATGCATATGCACATTGCGGTTGGACGTATAAGGTTTATAAGAAATAATGGAAAGGATAGCCGGGGTAGTGTAGAGCAATTTATAAAGATACTTAGGGATGCTATGTCAGAAATTGAAATGAAAGATGAACTTCCGGAAGAAATGAGAAATTTATTCAGATTAGATCGAAATGAGTATATAGATTTAGCATCCGTCCGTTATCCAAGAAAAAATAAATCGATTAGAAAAGTAACAACAAGTGAAGTGGAACTTTTATCAGAGGAAGACATTCTTGCAGCAAAGATGCAGCAGAAGCAAGAAGCATATAATCCATATTCTAAAGATAAAATGAAACAATATATGCAGGAATTAATTGCACATAAACAAGAGTTACATGCAGATGAAATACCTATGGGTAACAAAGATGAATTATTAGCGGCAATTTCGGCAGTAACATATGGAGAAGAGAATGGATATGATATATCTGTTGAAGATGGATATATAGAGAGTAATGGACTATTGATTAGACAATTCAATGTAAAGAAAAAATAGGAGAATAACAATGGTATTTGATTCATGGGATATGTTTTCATCATCGGAAAAGGAACTTTTTCAAAGGAGTTGCAGAAGACTTTTAAAGACAACTTTTATTGTGAGAGAGCGTGATGAAGACAGTAAAAAATTATATTTCTTTATTTCAAAAAATGAAGATGTATTTAGTGACTATCTTTCATTAATGGGATTTGATATTGTAGTAGACAAAGATAATGGTGTGGTAATGTTGGTTAATGATGGTAATACCAGTGAAAGTGGAAAAATACAGGCGAACAGATTACCACTTAAGAAAAACGAAAGTATTGTATTATGTTGTCTTTGGATTCTATATTTAGACCATGTAAGATTAGGAAGTCTTAAGAAACAGATTATTATATCTGTATTTGATTTGCGTAACGAACTTGAAAAATTCGGGTTAAAGGAAGAGTTTGACGGGAAAACAACAATGGTAGATATTTTAAAACTATTTTCAAAATTCAGCATTCTGGATATATCAGGAAAGATTGGAGAACCGGATTGTAAGATTATAATATATCCATCAATACAATTTGCACTTGATATTGAGAGATTTAAAGAATTTGTAGCTGGGGCTGTTGAAAAGATGAAAAATAAAGGCGATGATGATATTGATGAAGATGAGGAGGTAGAGGAATTTGAAAGCGAATAGAAAGACAGCAACCGGATTACTTCTTGTACAGTGGTCAAGATTTTCACATATTAATATAAAACTTGAGGGTTCATCGCTTATTACGGGAGTTAATGGAACCGGAAAATCTACAATTCTTGATGCAATCACTTATCTTCTTACAGGAAATACCCAATTTAATATAGCAGCTAAAGATAGAGACAGAAATATAGCAGCTTATGTAAGAGGTGATACAAAAAGTGATGGTAAAGCCAGATATTTGAGAGATGGGGATGTAGTTAGTTATATTGCCATGGAATTTTTCTTACCTGAGGAGAATGATTATTTTGTTACATTAGTCTGCATTGAAATGGTAAGTGAACAATTACGTCCGGCTAGCTGGCATATTGCAAGGAATGCCAGATTAGCAGATATAAATTTTTATAAAGTTGATGGGAATATGTTAAGTGTAACACCAAAGAATCTCTTGCAGGTAAAAGGAAAAAGAATAAGTTCTAAGGTTTTTTTAGGAAGAGATAAGGGAACAGAGCAGGTGATAAGAGCACTTGGACTTAGATGCTCAGTAAGTAAATATCGCTCAAAACTTGTTAAGATGATGGCATTTGATCCACAGAAAAATATAGATAAATTTATTCAGGAATGTGTATTAGAACCTGGTGAGATGACATCTTTAGCGTCATTACGTGAGCAGCGTGCAAATTATGATGCAATACAGGAAGCATATAACTCTATGTGTTTAAGTAAGAATAAATTAGAAGAAATAGAGAAACAAACCCGTATATATGAACAGAAATGTGATGACTATAATAAAAGAAAATTAATATTCTTATATCAGGAATGGAAGAGAGCTAAAGAAGATATCAGAAGAATTATTGATAATTCTGAAATTGAGAAAGCTACATTAAAAACACTTGAACAACAATCAGAAATATTAAAAGATGAGTTAAGTGTGGCAAGAGAAAGGCTTGATAAGGCGGAGCATAGTGATACATTTCAGGGAATTGATGAGATTATTAAGGATAGAGAACGACAGTTAGATAATATAAATAATAAAATTAAAGTTGCTGAGAAGAATTATGAACAACTTATTAAATTATCTGAAAAAATATCTGATGCATTGTCTGTATTGAATAAGTATGATATTGATAAAGAGAAATTTAATGTTTTGCTTAATCTTGTGGATGAGAAAATGACATCTAATAACAAAAGAGAAGCATTTATTCAATTCGCAAAGGTTGTGAGTGAAACAATAGAAAATATCAGAAATGATGAGTTCAGGCTTAAAGAACAAAGGAATTTATTAAACGAAGAGCTTTCTGAACTCGAAAAACAGAAGAGACAATTAGAAAGCAATCAATTTGTATATGAAAAAGTATTTTTAGATGCCAGGGGACTTATTCAGAGAGAATTCAAAAGGCAGGGAATAATAACAGACGTACGTTTCTTTGTAGAATTGATTAGTGATATCAAGGAATCAAAATGGAGAAAAGCAATTGAGACGTTTTTAGGAAATAAGAGATTTAATATTATTGTCGATGGTAAGTATTGTGGGAAGGCATTAGAAATAATAAATGCGAATCCAGCACTTAAAAGTAAAGTAGTTATTACAGATAAATTACCAGACAGTGAAATAAAGAAAGATTCAGCAGCATCTTTGTTAGAAATAAGTAATGTATACGCACGAAGATATGCTAATTATCTTCTGAATGGAATCCATCTGTGTGACTCAATTGAAGAGCTGCATGATTATCCTTTGGGTGGAATAATGACAAATGGAATGCTTAGTAAAAGCTATGCTGTTAGTAAGATGGATATGAGCAGAACAAAACTTTTTATAGGACAGGATGCTATTAAACAACAATTAGAAGAGACAAAGAAAGAGATTGAGAATAAGAGAAAAAATGTTGAATTATTATCAGAAAATATTCAGGAAAAGAATCAACAGAAGGATAAACTTAGCTTTGAATGGAAAGCAGATAATTATAATTTTGATGCTCCAGATGAATTAAACAAAATGAAAGAGGCGCAGATAAATATAACTGCAGAAATTGAAAAATACAAGAAAGATCCATCATTTATGGCCGTTTTAGAGGAAAGGGAAAAAGCCAAAAAAGAAGTGGAAAGGATTGAAAAAGATAAGGAAAAATTACAGAAAGAAATTGGTGGCTCAGAAGAAAAAATAAGAAATTACGAAAGTAATATTGAAGAGAGAAAAATTAGTTCTAAAAATATGCATCAGATTTTCGAAGAGGAAGCAAAAAAATTAGAAACTTATCGAATATCAGCAATTGAAGAGTATGAAGAACTAAGACAAAAACAACATAGTGTAACTGTAATTACCAAGAAAACGGTGGATAGCTGGGAAAAACAAAAGAATGATGCAGCAGAAGAACTAGAAAAGCTGCATTTTGATTATTGCAGAATTAGTGGCAGTGATAGTTTATTCAAAGGAGTGTCTTACATCAATTATTACCGAGATGAATATAGAAAACTTGCAAATGTTAAAATTGAAGAGGCTCAGATTAAACTTGAAGAACAAAGTAAAAGGCTTCAAAGTGCATTTGTGGGTGACTTCGTAGCAGAGTTAGACGAGGCAATCAGAGAAGCAAAAAGCGAAATTGACCAGATTAACATCGAACTTAGAAAACTTCCGTTTGGTGCAGATACTTATAAGTTTATGATGGAAGAACGTCCTGAAAGAAAATTGTTTTTTGATATCTGTAAACGATTACATAATTATCTTGATAATGCAGACTATTATCTTAATTCAATTAAAGATGATGAGGCTGCTGAAAGAGAATTAAAGGATTTTCTTGATATTGTTCTTGCAGAAGAGGATGAAAGTGAATATACAGATTATCGAAAATATTTCACATATGATATGAAGATTACAAGTAAACAAGGTGACGAAATTGTAACAGCCAATTATTCAAATAAGCAGGGCTCAGCAAGTAATGGTGAAAAACAAACACCATATTTTATTATTCTTGCTGCCAGTCTTATGCAATGTTATGACAGAAAAAGGTGCTGTGCAAGACTTGCATTTATCGATGAGGCATTCTCAGCATTGTCAAAAGAAAGAATTGAGCAGATGGTAAAATATCTAGAAAAAAATGATTTTCAGGTACTATATGCTGCACCACCTGAAAAGATTAACAGTATAGGAAGATATATTCAATCTACAATCGGCTTAATTCCGAAAGGAAGATACACCTATGCAATTGAGGGCCTGGTAGAAGCATCTGAGATAGAAGGTGAATAAAATGACACTTTCAGATTATCAAAATAAAACATTAGAGAAATTACTTGATAAATATGAACGAAGTAAACAGCCATATGATTCTACGGAGAAATTACGTGCTATAATGATTAAACCAGCGGATATCTATAAAGATTATGATTCAGATTATTCAGATATTGATGAGCAAAGTGAATTCGAAACAGATATATCAGAACTTGTAAACGAAGAATATATAACAATCAGAAGAAAAGAAAAAATAATTTCCAGGATTGTTCTAAATGTTGATTTGCTAGATAAAATATATACTCTAATGAAAAGAGAGCCAAGAAAGTTAGCAATTCAGAATGAGATAAATCTATATAAAGAATGGATTGGAAAGAATGAGTTGATTAGCCGTTATTGCACACATCAGATAGAATTGCTTGAAAGCGGTAAAACGGCAAAATATAAAATAAAAGTCGCAGAGAATCTACTAAGACTATTAGAATTTGTACTTTCTAACAGACAAATGATTTTAGAAAGAGAACTCTCCATTGCAGTATTTGGAGATACAAAAATATATGAGAAAGAATATAGAAATAAATTATTATATGTTTTAAAAACATATGGTAATTATAATGACTTGATTTCAGAAATTGAGGAAGAAAAGGATAATGAAAAAGAAGAAAGGGAAGAAATAGAGCATATTATTCTGGAAGAATTAAATATATATTCAAATCCAAAGTATGTATATTTTAAGGGTTGTGCAGAGATTACATTTGAGGATGGCAATAGCTATAAATTGTCATCAGATATTCCAATTGCGTTACCGATGGATAAATTGAATACAATTAAATCTTTTGTGATAAGTGATTCAGCAATAATGACAGTAGAAAACCTGGCAAGTTATAATCGAATATATGAAAAAGATTGTTTTGTTATATATTTAGCAGGATATCATAACATAGCCAAACAGTCGCTGATAAAACTTATTGCATCTCAAAATGATATAAAAGAGTGGTATCATTTTGGAGATATTGACCCGGATGGATTTCTCATATTAGAGAATTTGAAAAAGAAAACGGGTATAAATTTTAAACCTGTATATATGAGTATTAATGAGTTGAAAAAATATGAAAAGTATACAAAAAAACTTGAGGATAATGATACGACTAAAGCACAGGGACTTATCAATAAAGGATTATATGTAGATATAATGGAATATATGTTGAAAAATAATGTGAAACTAGAACAGGAAATTGTGAGTTGGATGGAGAAAGTGCACTAGAACAGGAGCTTGTGAGTGATAACTTTAAGTTTGTCTGACTCACAACAATTTAATAACAAAATAAAAATTCTGATATGCGTTTGTTAGTGTAGTATTCCATCCAATTCATAAGGCAAAGAATAGCTTTTATCCAATAACAAGAATCATTACTGATTTATTGACAAGAGAATTAAAATGATATATAATCCTTATTAAGAATGAATCCTAATAAGGAAAATGGATGACAAATAGAATAAATACTATTCAGAAAGACCTTGTACAAAATGCTGTATATCAGATGAAAAGACATGTTACAGCAAATGAAGTATATGAATTTATAAAAGAAGCATATCCTACAATTGAAAAAGGAACGGTATATAGAAACCTTGATATCTCGATAGGAAAAGGAGGAACAACATGGACAAAAAGGCAATGTATAAGTTGAGTTACGGATTGTTTGTACTAACTGCCAGGGAAGGCGAAAAAGACAATGGCTGTATTATTAATACAGCAATTCAGGCAGCTTCAGAACCAAACCAGTTAAGTATCTGCGTTAATAAAACAAATTACACGCATGAAATGATTGAAAGAACTGGAAAGTTTACAGTATCAGTCCTGAATCAGAATGCACAATTTGAATTATTTAAACATTTTGGCTTTCAATCAGGAAGGGATACCAATAAGTTTGAAACATTTGAAAATTGTGCAAGGGATACAAATGGTATTTATTATATTACACAAGGTACCAATGCATACATTTCTGTAACTGTTAATAAAATAGAAGATTTAGGTTCGCATACAATGTTCATCGGCGAGATAACTGACATGGAAGTTCTAAGTGATATTCCTTCTGTAACATACGAGTATTATCAGAATAATATTAAACCTAAGCCACAGGCAGTTGGAAAAACGGAGGATGGTCAGACGATATGGCGTTGCAGAATCTGTGGATATGAATATGTAGGCGAAGAATTACCGGATGATTTTATATGTCCTTTGTGCAAGCATCCGGCATCAGATTTTGAAAAAGTAGTGGTAAAAACGGAGGTAAAAGAAATGGCAGCAAACAAATACGCAGGAACACAGACAGAAAAAAATTTACAGGAAGCATTTGCAGGGGAGTCTCAGGCAAGAAATAAGTATACCTATTTTGCTTCTGTAGCCAAGAAGGAAGGCTATGAACAGATGTCAGCATTATTTTTAAAGACCGCAGATAATGAAAAAGAACATGCAAAGATATGGTTCAAGGAATTAGCAGGAATAGGAGATACAAAAGAAAATTTAGTGGCAGCTGCAGAAGGTGAGAATTATGAGTGGACAGATATGTATGAAGGTTTTGCCAAAACAGCTGAGGAAGAAGGTTTTCCTGAACTTGCAGCAAAATTCAGAGCTGTAGGAGAGATTGAGAAACATCACGAGGAGAGATATCGTGCACTTCTTAAAAATATTGAAACTGCTAAAGTTTTTGAAAAGAGCGAAGTTAAGGTATGGGAATGCCGTAACTGCGGACATATTGTGGTAGGAACAAAAGCACCTGAGGTATGCCCGGTATGTAATCATCCGCAGAGCTATTTTGAAGTGCACGAAGAGAATTATTAAGAAATCAGCGGAACTTGTTGAAAAATTTATGAAACATCATTGACAGAACATTTGCATTTCGGAAAAAGATAGTTTGATAAATTCCAATTTGCCGAAATATCTGACTGACTTTCCACATTTTACAGGCATTCCAGCCTGTTCATTAGTGAAATGATATGTATTTTCCCTTATTTTTGCCCTTATGAGATAATCGTGAGGGAAATAAGGGAATTTTCTTTTTAGTCATTACCTGCCACTTTATCAAGCAGCCTTGCCGATTCCTGCTTGGCTTTTCTTGTGAAGTGAGCATAGACATTCATTGTGGTACTGACATCTGAGTGTCCTAGCAGTTCCTGCACATCCTTTGGTGCTGCTCCGTTTACTAGAAGGTTACTTGTGTAGGTGTGGCGCAACTGGTGAAAGTGAAATCCTTCAAATCCATCCAGCTTGTAAGAAATCTATGAGAAGAAGCTGTTTACTTCAAAGAATACGAGGTTCAAGCAGGAAGATTTTCTGGACGAGCTAAAGTTATTCTATACCAGAATGATAAACCGCTGGGTAACGGATAAAAAGACAGATAAAAAGGGAACATATCACAGAACCGATAAAAAGGTCGATTCAACGATATGGAAACAAACCACAACGATTAACATTGATACTAAATATGGCGATTACGGAGTTGGTACTGCTGATATCGAAGGTGCTTGAAGCAGCCAGAACTATTTGGAGCAAGATACAGCATAAGGATGTTGTGATAGCTGATAAGGCTGATAATGTAAGTCATATAGTGGCAGATACACTCACAAGGAAAGCAGAGTTGCAGAGAAAGATTGATGAAAAGACAGATTATATTGATCGTCTGAAGATTGGACTTTCAAACATGGTTCGCAACTATGGATTTGAGAACATGAATGAATTTTATCTAAGTTATAAGGAATCTAAGACGGCATTTGCAGATTATCAGCAGAAAGTTGAAGATTGGAAGAAAGGATATGACAATGTAGTTGTTTCAAAGGATAAGACAGAAACAATGTCGGAGAAACTTGATAGAATGCAGAATGATGTGGAAAGTTCTAGGCAATATAATAAACAGAACCAAATGGGCGAGATAAATTCTTCTGTTTTCCCAATTATATGGATTACTATGTTCTTCTATTTATGTTTACAAATTTGTTAGCATAAATTGGTGACCTTTTCACAACAAAAAAAGGTCAATTCACAACATTCCAGATAGATATTGCATGAACTTATCCGATATAATAGCTATAAATATATGTAAGCAAGGAAGTGACAATATGCAAATAGCTATCTGTGATGATGAAGTATCTATGGTTCAGATACTGGAGGAAAAGATAAAAAAGCTATTGCCAGATGCGGTTATAGATAAATATTTATCGGGTGATGAACTGATCGCAAGTGGCAGTAAGCCGGATATTCTTTTTCTGGATATTCAGATGCCGGGAATGGATGGGATGGAAACAGCAAAAGTGCTTCGTCAGGACAATGAGAATATGATACTAATTTTTGTGACAGCAGCAGAGGAATATGTTTTTCAAGCATTTGATGTCGGAGCATTTCATTATCTGGTTAAGCCATTTTTCGATGAGAAATTGAAAGAGGTTGTGACAAAGGCAGTCCATAACATAAAAAGGAGT
>ERZ772860.708-NODE-708-length-27808-cov-3.638958_pt1 | contig 27808 bp, 16 predicted proteins | sample MGYA00511342_ERZ772860 | MGnify/ENA primary metagenome ERZ772860 (study PRJEB29015, sample SAMEA2737665) | human gut metagenome | biome: human gut; feature: human-associated habitat; material: faeces | place: China | collected 2012 ... | reverse complement strand
GATGGCGGGCGTGCTGCTCGGCCCGGGCGCGGGGCTCGCGGCCGGCGCGGTGAGCGCGCTGCTGTTTGATTTCTTGTCGGTCGTCTCGATCTATACGCCGTGGCGGATGATGCTGTGGGGCCTGATGGGGCTTGGCGCGGCCTATCTGCCGCGAAAGCTGTGGCTGCTGGCCGTATACGGCTTTGTATGGGGCTTTGTATTCGGCTGGGTTTCAAATTTGGTGTATTTTGTGGACGGCTTTCTGCCGTTTACGTGGGCGGCCGTAATCGCCTCCTGCGCGGCGAGCTTCTGGTTTGAGGTTTCCCACGCGCTCTGCAACGCCTGTCTGCTGCTGTTTTTGAGCCTGCCCGTCGCGGCGATTGCTCGGCGCAGCGGAATCGGCCGGCCGTTTGTAAAGAAAAAAGCCAATGAAAACGACTCGGCAAACCTGCATGACGAAGGAGGGACGAACGCTTGACAGAGGAATACGGCGCTTTTCCGGGCGCGGACACAGGGGAGAGCGGCGGTACGGCGTCCATCAGCGGCGACATTGTGTCGGTTGTCTATACCAACGAGGAAAACGGGTATTCGGTGGTAGAGGTCGAGCTGGCCGAGGGCGGGGTCGTCACCGCCGTCGGCATCATTCCGTACCCCGGAGAAGGCGAAAGCATTTTCGCCGAGGGCGCGTATACGACGCACGCCGTCTACGGAAGCCAGTTCAAATGCGCGCACATCGATCGGATGCTGCCGGGCGAGGCGGGCGCGATCCTGCGCTATCTCGCCTCCGGCGCGGTCAAGGGGATCGGGCCGGTCACTGCGCGCAAAATCGTCTCGAAATTCGGAATCGAGACCTTCGACGTCATCGAGAACCGCCCCGAGGAGCTGCTCGCCATCAAGGGCATGACGCATGCGCGCGCCGAAACGATTTCGGACGAGCTGCGCACAAAGATCGCTGTCTGCGAGTTGATGACCTTTTTTTCCGAATACGGCATTGATATGTCGGTGGCGATGGCGGTTTATAAGCGCTACGGCCACAGGAGCCGCGAGTTTGTCACCGCCGATCCGTATAAGCTGGTGCTGGAACCGTACTGCGTGGATTTCCGGCAGATCGACCGCATGGCGCAGAGCTTCGGCTTTGGCGTCGAATCGCTGGAACGCATCGAGGCGGGGATCGCGTTTGAACTGTATTACAATGAAAACGAGGGACATGTCTGTCTGCCCGCGCAACGGCTCGTCGAGGTCACCGCGCAGTTTCTGTCGATTGCGCCGGAAAAAGCGGCCGAGGCCATGGCGCTGATGGCCGCCGACGGCACGGTGGTGCTCTGTACGGTCGGCGGCATGGAGATGTGTTATCTCAAAATGATGTACGAGGCCGAGGAATACGCGGCGCGGCGCCTCGTATTTCTGTCGTCGCGCCGCTATGAAAAGCCGCGCGGCGCGGATTTGGCGCTGGCGGAGCTGGAAGCGGGCTTTGGCATCGACTTTTCGGAAAAACAGCGCGAGGCCGTGATCGCCTCGGTAACCGAGCCGGTCATGGTGCTGACCGGCGGACCCGGCACGGGCAAGACGACGGCGGTGCGCGGCATGCTCGGCCTGCTCGACCGCATGAACGCCAAGACCCTGCTGGCCGCGCCGACGGGGCGGGCGGCCAAACGTCTCAGCGAGCTGTGCGGCCGGGAAGCAAAGACCATCCACCGCCTCTTGGAGGTCGTATACGCCGACGGCGGCATCCGCTTTGCGCGCAACGAAGAAAACCCGCTCGACGCCGACGCGGTGATCCTCGACGAGGTGTCGATGGTCGATCTGCCGCTGTTCGCCGCGCTGCTGACGGCGCTGAAAAACGGCTGCCGCCTGATTTTGGTGGGCGACCCGGATCAGCTCCCGTCGGTGGGCCCGGGAACGGTGCTGGCCGATATCATCCGCAGCGGCATCGCCTGCTCGGTGCATTTGGATGAGATCTTCCGTCAGGCGCAGGAGAGCGACATCGTCATGAACGCGCACGCGGTCAACCGCGGCGAGATGCCGCAGCTCGCCAACAACAAAAAGGATTTCTTCTTTCTCAACCGCCGCAGCAGCGACGAGGTGATTTCCACGGTCGCCGATCTCTGTACGCGGCGGCTGCCCAAAAACATGGGCATTCCGCCCGAGGATATCCAGGTGCTTTCGCCGTCGCGCCAGTTCGCCGAGGGCGTCGTCCGGCTCAATGAGATCCTGCGCGATCTCGTCAATCCGCCCGCCGAGGGCAAAGCGGAGCGCCCGAACGGGCGCGTCACTTTCCGCGAGGGCGACCGCGTCATGCAGGTTCGGAACAACTACGACCTCGAATGGAAGCGGCCGCCCGGCGCGCCCGACATCGGCGAGGGGCGCGGCGTTTTCAACGGCGACATCGGCGTGGTGAAGAAGATCAATATCCCCGCGCAGACGGTGACGGTGGAATTCGACGACAAATCCTGCGATTACGCTTTCGACATGCTCGACGATTTGGAGCACGCCTACGCGGTCACGGTTCACAAGGCGCAGGGCAGCGAGTTCCGGGCCGTGGTGTTCGTCGCTTCGCTGGTGCGCTCGCGGCTTTTAAACCGCAATCTGTTCTATACGGCGATGACGCGCGCCAAAGAGCTGCTCATCATCGTCGGCAACCCCGAATCCGTCGCGGCGATGGTGTCCAACAAACGGCGCTTAAAGCGGTACAGCGGGCTGCTGGCGCGGCTGTCGGCGTACCGGGACGGTGCGGAACTGTGCTGAAACGCCTGAAACGCGCCGCAGAGAGCGCCTGGCGGCATTTGCTGGCGCTGCTGTTTCCGTCGCGCTGCATCTGCTGCCGCCGTCTCGTCGGCGGTCTGGACGATACGATTTGCCCAGCCTGTGAAAAGAATCTGCCGATGACCGCCGGCAGAGGCGAGGAATGCTTAGACGCGCGGAAAAAGCACATCGAATTTGCCGCCGCGGTCGTCGCGCCGTTTTACTACAAAGGCGCGGTCCGCGAAGCGCTCGTCCGCTATAAGTTCAGCGGCATGCAGTCGTACGCGCCCGTGTTCGCGGCGTATGCGGCCGAAGCCGTGCGGAGAGCCGTGGAAAACCGCGACATTCTGATGCCGGAGCTCGTCACCTATGTGCCGGTCTCGAAGAAGCGGCTGAGAAAGCGCGGCTATGATCAGGCGCGCCTCTTTGCGGCGGAGCTGGCGAAGCGCCTCGGCCTGCCGCTGGCGCGGCTGCTGGACAAACCGCGCGACACCCCGGCGCAGTCGGAGCTCGACGAGCGCGCGCGGCGCGCCAACGTCGTCGGGGCATATCGGACCGTGGAAAAAAACGCCGCTCTCGCCGCCGGAAAGCATATTCTGCTGGTCGACGACGTGATTACAACCGGCGCGACCATGGCGGAGGCCGCCAAAACCGTCGCGTTTCTGCTGCCGGCGAGCGTTGTCTGCGTCGCCGCTGCGCAGACAGAGCTGGAAAAAAGCAGGAAACGGTTGAAATCGACAGACGAATGCGGTATAATATAATATAGGGTTTTCATAAAACAAAACGGAAAACAGATCAGATTTTGAGCGCTTTGCGCCGTTTGAAGAAAGATTGTGGTTATCGATATGTTTACAAGCGACATCGGAATTGACCTCGGCACGGCCACGATTCTGGTTTATGTCAAGGGGAAAGGGATCGTTCTCCGCGAGCCGAGCGTCGTCGCGCTGAATAAGGATACCGGCCGCATGCTCGCCGTCGGCTCGGAGGCGCAGAAGATGCTCGGCAGAACGCCGGGCAACATCGTCGCGATCCGTCCGCTCCGCGACGGCGTGATCTCGGATTACGAGGTGACGCAGCGGATGATCAAGGAGTTTATCAAAAAGGTCTGCGGCTTCCGCATTGTCAAGCCGCGTATCATCATCTGCGTTCCGAGCGGTATTACCGAGGTCGAGGAGCGAGCCGTGTTTGACGCGGGCTTGCAGGCGGGCGCGCGGCAGGTCTACCTGATTGAAGAGCCGGTCGCCGCGGCCATCGGCGCGGGAATCGACATTTCCAAGCCCAACGGGAACATGATCGTCGATATCGGCGGCGGGACGACGGACATCGCCGTCATCTCTCTGGGCGGAATCGTCGAGTCCAGCTCGATCAAAATCGCCGGAGACCGCTTTGACGAGGCGATTATCAAGTACATAAAGAGAAAGCACAACGTGCTCATCGGCGAGCGCACGGCCGAGGAGCTGAAAATCAAGATCGGCTGCGTCTATCCGCGCCCGGAGGAAATCTCCATGGACGTCAAGGGGCGCTGCCTGATGACTGGCCTGCCGAAAGTGTTTATGGTCAGTTCTTCCGAGATCTTAGAGGCCTTTGAGGAAGTCTCGGTCAACATCATTGAGGCCGTTCACTCGGTCATGGAGCGCACGCCGCCGGAGCTCGTCGCAGACATTTCGACCAACGGCATCACCATGACCGGCGGCGGCTGCCTTGTCTACGGCTTTGACAAGCTGATCTCGTCGCACACCGGCATCGAGACGCACATCGCCGACGACGCCGTTTCCTGCGTCGCCTACGGAACAGGAAAGGCCCTCGACAACATCATGATGATGCAGGAAGGTTCGATCAACATCTCGCGCAAGCGGCAGATTCAGCGCATGTGAGCGCCGGCGATCGGAGGAAAAAAGTTCGGTATGGATCAGCTTGAAAAAGCGGTTGCGGAAAAAGCGCGGATTCATTTTATCGGAATCGGCGGCGTGATGATGTCGTCGCTGGCGCTGGAACTCAAACGCCGCGGCGCGCAGGTAACGGGCAGCGACCGCAATGACTCCGAGACCGTGGCGATGCTGCGGCGCAGCGGAATCCCCGTTTCCATCGGGCATTTGCCGGAGTTTGTCGCCGGCGCGGCGGTCATCGTCCGCAATGCGGCGATCGCCGATTCCTCTCCCGACATGGTCTATGCGCGGCAGGCGGGGATCCCTGTTTTCGAGCGCCCCGACGTGCTCGGCCACATCATGCGCGAATATCCGCGCTCCGTCGGCGTCGCCGGAACGCACGGGAAATCCACCACATCCGGAATGCTGACGCACGCGCTGCTCCAAAGCGGCCGGCGTCCGACCGCATTTTTAGGCGCGGCGCTGCCGGAGATCGGCGGGACGTATACGCTCGGGGAGGATGAATGGTTCGTCGCCGAGTCGTGCGAATACTGTCGCTCGTTTCTCTACCTGTACCCGGAGACGGCCGTCATCCTCAACGTCGAGGCCGACCATCTCGACTACTATTCCGGCGTTGAGGAGATCGTCGGCGCGTTTGCGGAATTCGCCGCGCATACGCCGCAGAGCGGCGCGGTCGTCGTCAACGCCGACAACGCCAACGCCATGCGCGCCGTCGCCGGTCTTGACCGCCGGATTCTCACCTACGGCGTTGAAAACGGCCGTTACCGCGCCAAGGCTCTGAGAGCCGAGCGGGGCTGCTATGTCTATACGCTGACCGAGGACGATACGGCGCTCTGCGAGATCCGGCTGTCGGTGCCTGGGCTGCACAATGTTTCAAATTCGCTCGCCGTGGCAGCCGTTCTGCGCGGCTACGGGTTTGCGCCGGAGCAAATCGCGGCGGGCGTCTCCTCGTATACCGGCGTGCTGCGCCGCTTCCAGCGTCTCGGCTCCTTCCGCGGCGCCGACATTGTCGACGATTACGCGCACCACCCCGACGAGCTGGAAACAACGCTCAAAACCGCGCGTTCCTATGGATACCGGCGCGTGATCTGTCTCTTTCAGCCCCACACCTATTCGCGGACGGCGCTGCTCAGAGACCGCTTCTGCGAGGTGCTGCGCTTGGCCGATGTCGCCGTGCTCACCGATATTTTCTCCGCCCGCGAAAAAAACACCTACGGGATTTCCTCGGCCGACCTGGCCGCGGAGCTGCCCAACGCCGTATACGCGCCGACGCTCGAAGAAGCGGCCGAACGGCTCGCGGAGCTGGCTGCGCCGGGCGATCTGATCCTGACCTGCGGAGCGGGCAACGTCAACAAGGCGGCCGGGCTGCTGCTTGGCCGATCCGAATAAAAAGGGGAATTTACACATGAAGTTTTTAGACGATAATTTTCTGCTGAGAGGAAAGACCGCGCAGGAGCTCTATCACTCTGTGGCGAAAAATCTGCCGATCATCGATTATCACTGCCACCTGAACCCGGCGGAGATCGCCGCCGACCGCCGCTATGAGACCATCACCGAGGCATGGCTCGGCGGAGACCATTATAAATGGCGTCTGATGCGGATTTTCGGCGTTGACGAGGAGTATATCACCGGAAAAGCCGACGATTTTGAAAAATTTCTCGCCTACGCCAAGACGCTCGAATGTGCGATCGGAAACCCGCTGTATCACTGGACGCATCTGGAAATGCGCCATTTCTTCGGCATCGACGAGGCTCTGACCGAGTCGAACGCCCGCGAACTATATGACCGCATGAACGCCGTGCTCGCGCGGCCGGAGACGACGGCGCGCAGTTTCATCACCTCCTCGAACGTCGAGGCCATCTGCACCACCGACGACCCCGTCGATTCGCTCGAAGCGCACCGCGCCATCGCGGCAAACCCCGTCAAGGGCTGCACGGTTCGCCCCACTTTCCGGCCGGACCGCGCCGTGCTGATCGAAAAAGACGACTTTGCCGATTACATCAAGCTGCTCTCCGCGGCGGCCAATATGCGCATCGAAACGGTCGACGACGTTCTGACGGCGCTGTTCGCGCGCGTAGATTACTTTGCGGCCAACGGCTGCGTGCTCTCCGACCACGATTTCGGCCGTCTGCCGGCGACGCACGTTGACGGCGCCGAGGCGGAGCAGATTTTTGCCAAAAAGATGAACGGCGGCACGCTGACCGTCGCCGAGGCGGACGGCTACAAATCGTATCTCATGGTCTGTCTGGCGGGTTACTTCGCCAAAAAGAACTGGACGATGCAGCTGCACTGCGGCGCGATGCGCAACAACAGCTCGAAGATGTTCCAAAAAATCGGCAAGGATACGGGCTTCGACACGATGTCGGACTACGATGTCGCCGCGAGCCTGTCGCGCCTTCTGGATCGCATCGACTGTGAATCGGCGCTGCCGAGAACGGTTCTGTACACGCTGAATCCCAAAGATTTCTATGCGATGCTCGCGCTCTGCGGCTGCTTCGGCGGCAGCGGCGTCAAGGGAAAGACCCAGTTTGGTTCCGCGTGGTGGTTTATCGACCACAAGGACGGGATGGAGCGCCAGCTCCGCGAGACAGCGAGCTTAAACCTGCTGTCCACATTCGTCGGCATGCTCACGGATTCGCGCAGCTTCCTCTCCTATCCGCGCCACGAGTATTTCCGCCGCATTCTCTGCAACCTCATCGGAACCTGGGTGGACAACGGCGAATTCCCCAACGACAAAAAGCTGCTGGAACGGATTGTCGCGGGTATAGCGCACGACAACGCAAAGGAATTTTTCGGGCTTTGAACGAAACATTTGTAATTCATCCGTTTCCGAATCGTAACCGCATTGTTGTTGCCTGATTTTGCAGGCGGCGATATAATACATACACCGGCCGCCGGGCTTTCCGGCGGCGGTGCGGTGCGATTTCCCGAAAGGAGAGACGATTGTTTTGAACGACTGGAAAAAGATCCTTGATCAGATGCCGGACGACAACGGCGACGACAAGCAATTCCGGACAACGGAGATCAATATACAGGCAAAGCCCCAAAAGAAGATTTTAGGCGTCAGCCCGACTTTTTTCTGGATCTGTATCGGCGTGTTCGCGCTGGTGCTGATCCTCGGAACGGTTATGCTCACGACCATTATCACAAAAGTGAACGGATACGGCGAGATCTACCCCGGGGTGACGGCGTTGGGCGTCAATCTGGGGGGAATGACGGAAGAAGAAGCTGTCGAGGCGCTCAACGAGTACAGTGAAAACTACTTTTCCGGCCGCCAGCTCGTCGTCAAATGCTTGGACCAGAGCGTGACGATTCAGGCGCGGGAGATTATGACCGGCATTGACGCCGAGGCGATCGCCGAGCAGGCTTATGCGTATGGGCGCGACAAATCCGTTTTCAAGCGCTACCGCTTGCTGCGCTCCGACGAAACCCATGCGCTCCCGGTTACCGCGCTCAACGGCTACGACAGGGAGAAGGTCGACCGGCTGCTGACCGAACTGGCGGACTCCGTCGAATGCGAATACAAGAGTTACAGCTACATTCTCAGCGATACCGGCCTGACGATTACGCGCGGCAGCGACGGCATCGAGGTCAACCGAGCCGCCTTGGGCGACGCGGTGCATGGCATGCTCGCCGCGGGGACATACGGCGAATATGTCGTCGAGCCGACGGTGACCGAGGCGAAGATCCCCGATTGGAATATTCTGCGCGAGACTTTCTGCGTTCCGGCGCAGGACGCCTATATCGAAAAATCCGGCTCGCGCGGCTATAAAATTGTCGACGAGGTCATCGGCAAAGACGTCGATATCTATCAGATCAACGAGGACATGCAGAAGACCGACTGGACGGAAAAAACCTACCCGTTCGTCTACACGACGCCGCAGGTGACCCGGGAAATCCTGACCTCGGCTCTATTCCGCGACGTTTTGGGAACCGCCGAATCGCCCTACAACAGCGCCGAGACGAACCGCACGACAAACGTCACGCTGGCGACCGAAAAGGTCAACGACATCATCCTGCTGCCGGGCGAGGAGTTTTCCTTTAACAAAATCGTCGGCGAACGCACCGAGGAGCGCGGCTTCAAGCCGGCGATCGTCTTTGCGGGCGGCGAGCTGGTCGACGGGATCGGCGGCGGCATCTGTCAGGTCTCCTCTACGATCTACCTCGCGACGCTGCGGGCTGATTTAGAGGTCACCGAGCGCGCGGTCCACGCCTATAAGGTCGATTACGTCCCGCTCGGGCAGGACGCGACGGTTCAGTGGGGCTATCTCGATTACAAATTTAAGAATAACACCGCTTATCCCGTCAAAATCAGCGCCGTGATGAGCGGGGGAACGCTGACGGTCACGCTGTACGGAACCAAGACCGACGCGGGCAAACGCGTCGAGGTCGAAACCGTGACGACAAACACCTATCCGTATTCAACGGAATACGTGCTCAATACAGCCCTCGAATACGGGACGCAGCGCCAGACCCAGAGCGGCAAGGACGGGTATCAGTGCGAGACGTATCAGCTGATTTACAGCGGCGATACGCTCGTGGAGCGGCGGCTCGCCAACAAAAGCTATTACAAGAGCCAGACGCGGATCGTCGAGGCCAACCCCGTGCCGTAAACGCGCCGGGACGAGGCGCGTACAGGACGATTTATTCAAGCCGATCGCAGGGAAAACGCCGGCTTGAAAAGCGGCGCTTTGACGTTTTTTTCATGCATTTGATGCCGCGTGTCTCCGGCAAACCAAACAGACAGAAATACATACGACGAAAGGACATGGATATGTCGCAGGAAAAAAAGATGGTTGAGCAGATCACGTCGATGGACGTTGATTTTGCACAGTGGTACACCGACGTCGTCAGAAAAGCGGAGCTGGCGGATTACTCGGGCGTAAAGGGCTGCATGGTCATCCGGCCGTACGGCTATGCGATCTGGGAGAACATGCAGCACGATCTCGACCGGCGCTTCAAGGAGCTCGGCCACGAGAACGTCTATATGCCGATGTTTATCCCCGAAAGCCTGCTGCAAAAGGAAAAGGATCACGTCGAGGGCTTTGCGCCCGAGGTGGCGTGGGTCACGCAGGGCGGGCAGAATCAGCTCGCCGAGCGGCTCTGTGTGCGGCCGACCTCCGAGGTGCTTTTCTGCGAACACTATAAAAATATCATCCACTCCTACCGCGACCTGCCGAAACTGTACAACCAGTGGTGCAGCGTTGTGCGCTGGGAAAAGACGACGCGGCCGTTCCTGCGCACCTCCGAATTCCTGTGGCAGGAAGGCCATACGATGCACGAGACCGAGGAGGATGCCCGCGCCGAGACGCTGCGCATGCTCAAATGCTACGAGGATTTCTACCGCGAGACTCTGGCGATTCCCGCCGTCACCGGCCAAAAGACCGAAAAGGAGAAGTTTGCCGGCGCGGTGGAGACGTATACCATCGAGCCGATGATGCACAACGGCGTCGCCTTGCAGGGCGGCACGTCGCACTATTTCGGCGACGGCTTTGCGAAAGCTTTCGACATCACTTTCTCCGACCGCAACAACCAGCTCTGCTATCCGCATCAGACCTCGTGGGGCGTCTCGACGCGCATGATCGGCGCGGTCATCATGACGCACGGCGACGACAGCGGTCTGATTCTGCCGCCGGGCATCGCGCCGGTTCAGGTGATGATTCTGCCGATCGCCTCGCACAAGCCGGGCGTTCTCGACAAGGCCGAGGAGCTGCGCCGCCGCCTCAGCAGCGCGTTCCGCGTCTCTGTTGACGCCAGCGACAACTCCGCCGGCTGGAAATTCAGCCAGTGCGAGATGAAGGGCATTCCGCTGCGGCTCGAAATCGGCCCGCGCGACATTGAAAACAACTCCTGCGTGCTGGTGCGCCGCGACAACCGCGAGAAGATTGCCGTCTCGCTCGACGCGCTCGAAACGGCGGTCGCCGACGCGCTCAAAGCCGTGCATGACGGGCTGTATCAGCGCGCGCTCGATAACCTCCGCCAGAAAACGCATATTGCGCGCGACCACGCCGAATTCCTCGACATCGCCAAAAATCAGCCCGGATTCATCCGCGCGATGTGGTGCGGCGACGAGGAATGCGAGAATACGCTCAAAGACGAGACCGGCGGCGTCAAGAGCCGCTGCATTCCGTTTGAGGGCGAGCCGGTCGGCGACACCTGCGTCTGCTGCGGCAAGCCCGCAAAGCACCTCGTCGTCTGGGGCCGGCAGTACTGAGTCTGCGGACAGAACCGATCATGATTTTCCCCCGCCGCGCATACCCTGCGCGGCGGGGGGAGGAATATCGTCACATACGGGTATATATCCTTGGCTATGCGCCCGTATCGCTCTTTTCCCGGTGTACAGAACTTTTCTGACTGATGAAACCGGAGGGAACACCCCCTCCGAAGTTTTTACGAAACCCAACAGAGAAGGCAAATTGGTGCAGGAGGTTAGCAGATATGCTGTTAAAAGGAATTTATGAAGAAAACGGATGGACATATGCCGATTATCAGGCGACGTGGAAATATGGATATGACTTTATGCTGGATGCGGCGCAAAGTATCATCGATTTGGATTTCAGGGAAAATTTAGAGCGCGTAGCGCTCGGAGCAATAGACGGAGCCAAAATAGACGAATGCCTTGATGACGTGCGCCGGGCAGGAAATGTGTTGCGCAACTGTCGAAAGTGTAAAAAAGAATCGGGAGCTTTATTTATTGCGGGAAAGAGCAGAATTATGGAATATCCCATTCAGCTCATGTTCTTCAACCAAACCGATGTGATTCGTCTGAGTACGCCTTTTGGGGCTATATTTAAGGAACACGGCGACAACGTTTTTACGACATACCTTTGCAGCATGGAAATTCAAGCCTATTGCGCCGATACAAAGAGAAAATGTGACCAAATGCGCTGATCGGAACGTTATCATTACAGAGTGAGTCATGGCGAAACAATCAGCTGACTTCGCAAAATGTCATGTGTTTGGCGGGTAAAACAATTGAAGTAAGAGCGAATCAAAAAAATGAGCAGAATGGAAATGCTTCCATTCTGCTCATTTTTTTGATTTGTTTTTCCAAGCCTCGTCTTGCCCGATACGCGCCCTTTACCGGAGCCGGAAGGTGCGCACCTCAAACGGCTTGACGGCGAAGGTGAAGCTGCCGTTTTCCACGCTGAGCTCCCGCTCGTCGCACTCCATGAGGTTGCACTCGGTGACGCGCGTGAACGGCAGACGGACGGAGACCGCTGCGTCGCCGCGCCGGGATTCGGATTCGTAGAGGCGCAGAATCAGGCCGTCGCCGTCCTGAGCGGGTTTTAAAGCGTCAAGAACCAGCGAGGGGAAGTCGATATCGACATAGGAGTATGCGGCCGGGAGCGCGCCGCCGTGCGCCTCTGCGGCAAAGGCGATGACCGGCTGGTTCAGCGACAGCGCGGCTTTGACGGTGCCCGCCTCCTGCCATGTGCCGGTGTGCGGGAAATAGCTGTATGTAAACGTGTGTTCGCCCTTGTCGCCGCTTTTGTCGGGGCAGATCGGCGCGCGCAGCAGCGTAATCGACATCGTCGAGCCGTGGATGTCGTGGCCGTATTTGCAGTCGTTGAGCAGCGAAACGCCGTAGCCGCCCTCGCCGAGATCCGTCCATTTGTGCGCGCAGACCTCAAACTTGGCCAGATCGTAGGAGGTGTTTGTATGCGTGGGGCGGCAGATCGCGCCGTGGGCGATCTCATAGGTCGCGTAGCTCGCCTTACAGGCGACGTCAAACGAGGCGCGCAGAACCTTTTCGGTCTCCTGCCAATCCACAAAGGTGCGGAAGTCGAGCCGCTTGCTGCCGCTTTCGAGCGAAATCTCCTGAACGATGCGGCTCTTGTTAAAGGTGCGGACGATGCGCACCGTACCGCGCACGCCGTTGGATTCAATTGCCTCGACGCTTTCAGCCGCGTCGAGCCGCCACGATTTCTTGACATAGTCGGCCTCTAAGTTCCACGCGCTCTCGTGCACCGGTTTGTCCTGATAGATGGTGAGGCGGTTGCCGACGCCGTCGAGCGTTTCGCGGCGCGCCTCCTTGTCGTAAATCGAGACGATCTCGCCGTTTTCCGCAAACCGAACGCGCAGCAGCTCGTTTTCAAGACAAGTTTCGCCGGCGCAAACACAGGCGGCCGGCGCGGCCGGAACCTCGGCGCGGCGGAAAACCCGGTAGCCCATGGCGGGAACCGGCGCATCGGGCAGGAAGGTCACAAACCGTTCGCCGTCGGCGACGCTCTCGGTGCAGACGAGCGGCGAGCCGTCCGCCGCGGCGACAAAGCCGCTGTCGAGCCGGACGGTCACGGCGCCGGAAACAGGGTGGGAGAGCAGGTTGAAGCAGACGACCGAATCCTCCGGCATATCCACGCCGGCGCTGATTTTGTTGAGCGCGTTCATGAGCGCCGCATTGCCGAGCCGGTGCATCTCGGCGTATTCGCGGCGGCAGTCGTCGTAGGCCTCGTGGATGGAGGTGCCCGGGAGGATGTCGTGGAACTGGTTGAGCAGCAGCAGCTTCCACGCGATCTCCATATCGCCGCCTAAGATATCGGCGGCGGGGAGCTGCGCGAGCGTTGCGGCCATCTCGGCGCGCGTCAGCAGGAATTCGCCGCGGCGGTTGTTCTGCTTGACAAAGCCCTGGCTCGTAAACGTGCCGCGGTGGTTTTCATAGTACATCTCGTCGTCCCAGACCGGCAGCTCGTCATACGCTTTTTCGGAGGCCGCAAAAAACTCGGCGGCGTGGCCAATATGGCTGGCGGGGATGCCGGGCAGCTTCTGAATGCGGCGGGCGTTTTCGATCATCTGATACGTCGCGCCGCCGCCGCCGTCGCCGTAGCCAAACATGCCCATGACGGTATCGGTCACAGCTTTTTCGTCGTTCGCCTCCCAAGTGCCGCAGACCTGGGAGACATTGTATTCGCCGTTGTAGGAGGTGCGCTGCAAGTAGGCGAGGACCTCGCTGCCGTCCACGCCGCGCCAGCGGAAGACCGTGTGCGGGAAGCGGTTGGTGTCCTGTCCGTTCAGCTTGGCGGTGACGAAATATTTCATGCCGCTGCGCCTGATGATCTGCGGTAGCGCCCAAGTAAAGCCGAAGCAGTCGGGCAGCCAGTAGACGTCGGAAGTGACGCCGAATTCCGAGCGGAAAAACTCGCGCCCGTACAACAGCTGGCGGACGAGCGCCTCGCCGCCGGCGACGTTGGTGTCCGCCTCGACCCACGCGTTGCCGACGATATCCCACTGGCCGCGCGCCACGGCCTTTTTGATCTGCGTATACAGCTCGGGGTAGACCTGCTTGGTCTTTGCGTACAGATAGGCCTGGCTCTGCGCAAAGATGAAGTCGGGATAGTGCTCCATGAGCGCCAGCGTGTTGGAAAAGGTGCGGCCGCATTTGCGCGTCGTCTCGCGCACGGTCCAGAGCCAGGCCACGTCGATGTGGCTGTGTCCGGTCATCACGACCTCGCTCTGCGGCTGATATTGGATTTTGCCGATTTTGTCCCAGAGGAGCTGCGCGGCTTCGGGAACGGAAGCATAGAACGCGGCTCGGTCAAAGTCAAAGTCGAGCCGGTGCAGCGAATCGTCGAGCGCCGCGTAGACGCGCGCGGCAATGGCCTCGTCGCGGATCTGGGAGCAGGCCTCCCAGACGACGTTGACGTCGGTCAGATAGCTTTCCGTCGCCTCGTCGACGCAGACGAGGCGCGCGTTGGAGAGCGTATAGGTGACGCTGGTGCCGCCGTTGATGACGGCCTCGTCGTAGAAAGCGCCGGAATTTACGGTCGATTCCAGCTCGATTTTGAGAATCCGGTCTTCGGGCAGCGGCGAGGGGAGAAAGATTTTGTCGCGGTAAACCCAGCCGCTGCGGCTCGAGCTGACGCCGCCGGCGATACGGCCGTTGATGCGGACGATGGCTTCGCCGCCGAAGTCGAATTCGAGGTACATTTTGCGGCCGAGGAAGGCGGCGGGAATTTCACATTCCGCGGAAAACCAGACCGTCTCGTCGTAGCCGGTCTCCCAGCGGTCGCCGAGGGAGAGCGTGTTCGGCTCGCCGCCATAGCGGATGAATTTGCCGTCGGCAAGGTGGCGGCCGGCGACGGCCGCCCAATCGGAGATTCTCAGAGCGTCGGTGACGACGAAGGGCTTGATCTGCTTCATCATGTGGGCGAGAACTTCTTTTTTTCGTGTCTGCATACCTGTATGTTCCTTCCGTATCATTCAAATCGTCAAAATGAGGGATAGAAGCCGCGCCGGCCGCGGCGCAGCTTCTATTATAGCATAGTTCCGAAAAAATTACCAGAATTGAACGTGCCTCTGCGGCAAGCGGAAAATATTTTGCGGCGCGTCTTGCAATTTTCCGAGCAAACAGGTATAATCAATACCGTATGGAAAGTTGCGGCAAAACACAAATCAATCTATGGAGCGATGGAGGATAAAGCGATGGATAACCAGATGATTTTCGGCATACAGAAAGCGCTGAGAAGCAAGATCCGCGCGGCGTTCATACCGGCGCAGGCGCTGTCGTACAGCGAGGCGGAGCATGTGGGCGAGAACCGCTACGAGCTGACGGGCGACTGGCAGACCGTGACGGACAGCACCGCGCTTCCGCAGGGAACGGTTTTTCTCAAAGGGACGCTTTGCGTGCCGGAGGACATTGTTATAAACGACGAATATACAGATTATCTCTGCGTCGATATTCCCAACCGCGAGGGCCACGTTGTGATCGACGGCGAGCATTATCAGGGACACGACAACAACCGCACGCGCATCCCGCTCAGAAGCGAATGGGCGGGCAAATCGCTTCCGCTGGAAATCCTCAGCTACGGCAAAAGCCGCGGTTTTATCAACGGAATCGGCATTGAGCGGGTAGACAGAATCGTTGAAAACTACTATTATTCCTATATGGTCGCCGTCGAATTCTATATGCTCGAAAACAAGACGCGCCAGAGCGAGAACACGCATATCCGCGTCCGCGTCAACAGCGCCATCGAGGCTTCGATCAAGGATCTCGACGTCGACGCCGAGGGCGAGGCGCTGCACGCGTCCGTGAAGCGCGCGGCCGAAACGCTGAAAGCGCGGCTCTCCGAAATCGACGACGGCGACGTGCGCGGCTGGGTGGACTTCATCGGCCATACGCATATCGACGTGGCGTGGCTCTGGCAGCTCAAAGACACGGTGCGCAAGTGCGGGCATACGTTCCCGAACATGCTGCGCCTGATGGATGAATTTCCAGACTTCACGTTCTCATGCAGCCAGCTCCAGCTGATGGATTATACCAAACGCTATTATCCCGAGGTTTTTGAACAGATCAAGGAGCGCGTGAAGGAAGGCCGCTGGGAGATCGTCGGGCCGATGTGGGTCGAGTCGGACTGCAACGTCGTCAGCGGCGAGTCGCTGGTGCGGCAGGTGCTGTACGGCGTGCGTTTCTCCGAACAGGAATTCGGCACGCGCAGCAAGGTCGCGTGGCTCCCCGACACCTTCGGGTTCCAGCCCAACATGCCGCAGATTCTCAAAAAGAGCGGCACCGACTTTTTCTATACATACAAGCTGCACTGGCAGCATCAGAACCGCTTCCCCTACGGGATGTTCCGCTGGCAGGGGCTGGACGGCAGCGAGGTCGTCTCCTCGATCGCCTTTAACCCCGGCTGCTATAACGGCGACCCGACGCCCGAGCAGGTGCGCGAGGCAAAGGACCGGAACTTGCAGAACGGCGTCTTTGACGACGTCATCTTCCCCTACGGCCACGGCGACGGCGGCGGCGGCCCGACGAGGGAGATGATCGAATACGCGCGCCGGCTCGAAGACTTCCCGGGTCTGCCGAGAACGCGCATGGAGCGCGCGGACACCTATTTTGAACGCCTGAACGAAAAGCGCGACGAGCTGCCGGTCTGGTTCGGCGAGCTTTATATCGAAACCCACCGCGGCACATTGACGACGCAGGGCAAAATGAAGCGCGCCAACCGCATGGCGGAGATCATGTATCAGAACGCCGAAAAGCTCGGCGTCTGCGCGGAGCTGCTCGGCGCAGAGCCCGACTGGGCGCTTTTAAACGAGGGCTGGAAGACGATCCTGCTGCTGCAATTCCACGACATTCTGCCCGGCAGCTCGATTCACAGCGTATACGCCGAGGACTGCGCGGCGGGCTATGAGAAGATCTTCGCGCTGGTCAAGGCGTTTACCGAAAAGCTGACGGCTTCGGCCGGAGAAGGCGTCTTTGCCGCCTGCAACTTCCTGTCGTGGACGCGCGACGCCGTCTGTGAGTTCACCTGTCCGGCGGCGGCAATCGGCGCCGGTGAGACGCTGGTGGACGCGGACGGAAACGCCGTTCCGTGCAGCGTCAGCGAGGCCGGAAACGGCATGGCGCGCGTCGTCTTTGAGGCCAAGGCGCTGCCGCCGCTCGGCATGAAAGCGTATTCGTTCGCTAAGGCGACGCCGGTCAAGGGCGTTTGTGCGGCCGTGACGGAGAAGGACGGGGAGATCACGCTTGAAACGGCGCAGAACATCGTCACCGTCGACGCGCTCGGCCGTCTCTCACGGTTGTACGACAAGCGCGCGGGCAGGGAAGCGCTCAGCGCCCCGGCCAACGATATCCGCCTGTTCCGCGACGGCCCGCAGGGCGAGGACGCGTGGAATATTTACGACCTCTATAAAAAACGCCCCGTCGACTGCGAGTGGGACGTCAAGCTGGCTCTGACGGAGAACAGCGCTTTCCGAGCCGTCGTCCATGTGGAAAAACGGATTGAAAAATGCGTCGTTTCGCAGGACATCGTCGTCTATCAGGACTCGCCCGTCGTCGATTTCAAAACGAAGATCGACTGGCAGGTGCGCCATACGGTGATGCGCGTCTATTTCCCCGCCAACGTCAAGAGCCAGACGGCGGCCTACGAGGTCGGCTTCGGCACTTTCCTGCGCCCGACAATCGCCAACACGCCGTACGACCAGTCGAAGTTTGAAGTCTGCGCGCATAAATTCGCCGACCTCTCCGAGGGCGACTACGGCGTCTCGGTCATCAACGACTGCAAATACGCGCACGACTGCGTCGACAACACGCTCGGAATCACCCTGCTGCGCGGCACGACGCACCCCGATACCATGGCCGATCTCGGCGAACACGAGATCAATTACGCCATTTATCCGCATACGGGCGACTGGCGCGCGGCGCAGACGGCGCGAAAGGGTCACGAATTCAACAACGCCGCGACAGTGCTGCCGGCGCCGGCGGCCGCCGCGCAGAAGCTCGGAGGAAAGGGGCTTCTCTCCGTCGATAACGAGAACATCATCGTCGACACGGTCAAGCGCGCCGAGGACGGAAACGGCTATATCATCCGCGCTTACGAGTGCAACGGCAACCGCGGAACCGCCGCGCTGACGTTTGCGCGCGCGCTGAAAGCGGCCGCCGAGGTCGATCTGGTCGAGGAATCTCCGACCGCCGCCGACTTTGCCGGCGACACGCTGCGCTTTGCGTTCACCCCGTATGAGATCAAGACATTCAGAATCCAATTCTAAAAATCAGACAGGAGGATTGCCGGTATGGCGGAAAAAATTAAAGTAGGAATTCAGCTCTATACCCTTCGGGAGTCATTGGAAAAAGATTTTGTAGGGACGCTCGACGGCGTCAAGCGGCTCGGATACGACGCGGTGGAGTTTGCGGGTTACGGCGGAATGGCGGCGGAGGAGTTGAAACGAATCTGCGGCGAGCTCGGCCTCGAAATGGTTTCGACGCACTACTCGCTCGACAACTTCGAGCAGTCGATTGAGGAGACGGTCGCCTATCACAAGGCGCTCGGCATCCCGTTTATCGCGATTCCGTGGATGGCCGCCGAGCGCGGACCGGGCAGCGAGAAATATGAGGAGACGAAGCAGCTTCTCCTGGCGGCGGCCGAAGCTCTGAAAGAGAACGGCATGCAGCTTCTCTACCACAACCACGACTTTGAGTTCGCCGCGTTGGAGGACGGGACGCTGGCCATCGACCGGCTCTACCAGGATATCCCCGGATTATTGCCGGAGTTCGATACCTGCTGGGTCAAATACGCCGGATACGACCCGGTCAAATACATCAACGCCTATAAGGGACGCACCCCGGTCATCCACTTAAAGGATTTCGTAGGCCGGAAAAACGACAAACCGGTCTACGCGCTGATGAATAAGGAAGGCAAGGCCGTCGGCGGGAACGAGGCGGAGGCAGGGACCTTTGCGTTCCGCCCGGTCGGCCAGGGCATTCAGGACATTCCGGCGATCGTCCGCGCCGGCATTCAGTCCGGCTGCGGCGCTTTCATCGTGGAGCAAGACGACTGCTACGGCGACGCGTGGGGCGCGGCCGAGCAGAGCCTTGCCTATCTGCGCAACATCGGACTGTAACGGAGGACAAAATGAGCCATTTTAAAATCGGCATCATGATCGACTCTTTGCAGCTGGGCTTTGAGGGCGGAATCGACAAAGCGGTTGAAATCGGCGCGGACGGTTTCCAGATGTTTTATACGCAGGCGGAGCCGACGGCGCGCGAAAAGCTCCTGCACATGCGCTCCTATATCGAGCGGAGCGGCCTGACCGTTTCCGCCGTCTGCGGCGATATCGGCGCCTATACGGACGAGACGGTCAACGCGCAGCACCTTGAAGTGATGAAAAACGTTTTCAACTTCGCCTATGAGATCGGCGCAAAGGTCGTCACCGGCCATGTCGGCGTCATTCCGGCCGACAAGGACGCTCCGGCCTACCGCGCGCTGCATTCGGGGCTGACCGCGCTCGGCCGGATGGCAAAGGACAGGGATCTGACCTTTGCCATCGAGACGGGGCCGGAGGATACCGCGCTGCTGCGGCGCTTTTTAGACGAGCTGGACGGCGGGATTGGCGTCAACTTTGATCCGGCCAATCTCGTTATGGGCGGCTTCTCGTCAAACGGCGCCGACAGCGTCGGAGCCGTCGCGCCCTATATTGTCCACACCCACGCCAAGGACGGCGTGCGGGAGGACGGCCGGGGCCATGAAACACCGCTCGGCGCCGGCGGCGTCGATTTCCCGCGCTGGATGGAAACGCTGTATCAAAACAACTACCGCGGCTTTTTGACCATCGAGCGCGAGTGCGGCGACGACCCGGTCGGGGACTGCACCGAAGCGATCCGTTTCCTGCGGGAGACGGACGGCGCGATGAAGACGCTGTAAGCGCGCGGGAGAGATAAATATGAAGGAATACGTCATGTTGAAGGATTGGGAGAATTCGGAAAGGATCTCCAACAATCGCCTGCCGGCGCGGGCCTACTATATTCCGTTTCACGATGTGCCGTCTGCAAAAACGGGCGAACGGGGCGGATCGGAGTTCTATAAAAACCTCAACGGCCGCTGGGCGTTCCGCTGGTTTGAGCGGCCCGAGCACGTGACGGAGGCAGACCTTGCCGGAGACGCGCCCCTGGCCGGATGGGACGATATGGACGTCCCGTCGTGCTGGCAGATGACGGGGAAGTACGACGTGCCCGTATACACCAACGTCAATTATCCGATCCCCGTCGATATTCCCTTTGTCCCCAACGAAAACCCCACCGGCGTGTACGCGCGCGATTTTATCCTGCCGCAGACGTTTATGGGCCGGAAAACGCACCTCCGCTTTGAGGGCGTGGATTCCGTGTTTTACGTCTATGTCAACGGGCACAAGGCGGGATATTCACAGGGCGCGCATCTGCCCAGCGAATATGACGTCACGCCGTATCTGCGGCCGGGCAAAAACCGCGTTACGGTTATGGTCATTAAATACAGCGACGGCACATATCTGGAAGATCAGGATATGTGGCGCATGTCCGGCCTGTGGCGCGACTGCTATCTGCTCTCGCGCGTGGAAAAGTCGCTGTGGGACGTCAAGATCACCGCGGACTACGACCATGAAAACGGGAGCGGCCTGCTGAAACTGGAACCCTCGTATCTGCCCGACATCGACGGAGCAGACTGCACTTTGCTCGTCACGCTCTACGACCCGCGCGGCGAGGACATCGCCTCACAGGTCGCCAAGGGGACGGAGCCGATCGTTTTCCGCGTTGAAAACGTCCAGCCGTGGAACAATGAACAGCCGAGGCTTTACCGCGCCGTCATTGAGCTGAGCGGCGGCGAAATGGTCGACGAGGTGCTCGCGTTCAACGTCGGCTTTCGCACGGTCAGGATCGTCGACGGGATTTTCACCGTCAACGGCGTTCCGGTCAAGATCCGCGGCGTCAACCGCCACGACACCCATCCCGACAGCGGCCATACGGTCAGCATGGAGGACATGCACCGCGACTTAGTGGAAATGCGCCGCCACAACATCACCGCTATCCGCACATCGCACTATATCAATGATCCGCGCTTTTTAGATCTCTGCGACCGACTCGGCTTCTTTGTCATCGACGAATGCGACATCGAATCCCACGGCTGCCATGTGCTGCGCGGGGAGGATGAAAAGCTCAACACTTCCAACCGGCACGACTATAAGCTCGCCTACCTCAACCGCTGCGCGCGCATGTACCACCGCGATAAAAATCACCCCTGCGTCGTCGTCTGGTCGCTCGGCAACGAGTCGCAGTTCGGCGAAAACCACGTCGCCATGGCCGATTACCTGCACGAAAACGACACGCGGCCGGTACACTATGAGGGCGGCTATGACGCGCTGTGCCTCGATATCGTCAGCCGCATGTACACGCACCATGAGCAGATCGGCGAGATGTGCCGTCAGCACAAGGGGCGGCCGTTCTTCCTCTGCGAGTATTCGCATGCGATGGGCAACTCCAACGGCGACGCGGAGGACTATGTCAGCGAATTCTATGCCAACCCCGAATCGATGGGCGGCTGCGTCTGGGAATGGGCGGATCACGGGATCCGGCAGTACGACGAGAACGGCAGGCCGTATTTTGTCTACGGCGGCGATTTCGGCGACATGCCCAACGACGGAAACTTCTGCGTCGACGGGCTGGTTACGCCGGACCGCGAGGCGAAGAGCGGGCTGATGGAGCTGAAAAAGGCGTATGAGCCGGTCAAAGCCGTCGCCGTGCGCCTGAACAAAGGGCGGATCGCGATCAAGAATTACCGCTTCTTTGCGAACTTAGACGATATCGACGCCTTCTGGCGCATCACGCGCAACGGGGTTCTCGTCCAGCAGGGCGAATTTGGCACACTGGCCGGCATTGAGCCGTGGAAAACGCGGTATTTCGACGTTTCCTATCTGCTGCCGGAAGAGGACGACCCTGCCGAATACCACCTGACGGTTTCGTTTGTGCTCAACCGCGACACATGGTTTGAAAAGCGCGGCTATGAGGTCTCTTTTACGCAGTTCCCGCTCTCTCCGCGCCGGGAAGCCGCGGCGGAAAAACCTGTCAGAGCGGAAACGCCGCTCAGCGTCGACGACGAGGGGCTGCTCGTCACCGTCAGCGGCGAGGACTTTGCGTATGCCTTTTCCAAAGACAACGGCTTGCCGGTCTCGTTGATTTTCAACGGGACGGAGCTGCTGGAAAGAGGGTTTGCCTTTAATCTGAACCGCGCATGGATCGACAACGACCGGCCCGACTATAAAAAATGGGAGGGCGAGCGCTTCCCGTTTGTCAAGTCGCGTCTGGCGAGCTTCGTGCTCGCAGAAGAGAACGCGGCGCTGGTGCGGCTCGAAGCGGTCTATGTGCTCGGCGCCTTCTCCGTGCAGCCGGTCTGCGAGGTCCGCGGCGTGTGGACGGTGACGGCCGACGGGATCATCAGCTGTCGGCTCGCGGTGCGTCAGACGCGGAGCGAGGCGCTGTGCCTGCCGCGCTTCGGCTTTGAGTGCATGCTCAAAGAGGGCTTTGAATCGGTCGAATGGTTCGGCAGAGGCCCGACGGAGAGCTATGTGGATAAACGCCATGCGGCGCGCTTCGGCCGCTACAAGCAAAACGTGACCGATATGACGACGCATTATATTTTCCCGCAGGAAAACGGCAGCCATGCCGAGACGCGCTTCGCAGGCATCACCGACCGCCGCGGTCTGGGGCTGGCAATCCTCGGCGAGCCGGAGTTTTCCTTCTCGGCGCACCACTATTCAACAGCCGATTTTCTGAACGCCAAGCACGACCATGAGCTGACGGCGCGAAAGGAAACGGTTCTGAACATCGACTACCGCCAGCACGGTATCGGGACAGCTTCGTGCGGCCCCTACATGTCGGAGAAATATCGCTTCAACGAAAAAGAATTTTCTTTCGCGTTCCGTATCAAACCGTATTTTTCCGAGGATACCTCGCTCGACGCGCTGTATTAAAGCGGATTGAGAAATCCATCAGCGAAAAAACTCGCTGCCTGTAAGCTGCTGACAAGACCCCCCGCCGGAAAAGGATGAGTAATTCCTTTCCCAGCGGGGGTCTTTGTTGAACCGCGCCGGCCGGCAGTGAAAAAACTCGTATGCCGGCCGTCACGGTTTATCGAATGCCCAGACAAGAGCTGCGCGTCATTCCGCCGCCATCGCATAGATCCGCTGCATCGTCAGATACGCCTGCTCGCGCGTGTAAAGACCGAAGGGGTCGAAGCGGTTGCCGCCGACGCCGTTCATGATACCGGCTGCGCTGACGAAAGCGACGTAATCTCTGGCCCAGACGGCGACGCTGCCGCTGTCCGCAAAGGCGAGCGGGGAGGTTGACGTTTGCAGGCCGGCGAGCTGCGCGGTGACGGTGAGCATTTTTGCCGCCTCGGCGCGCGTGACCAAGCCGTCCGGCCGGTAGGTCCCGTCGACATAGCCGTTGATGATGCCCAACGCATACGCCGCGAGGACAGAGCGGTCCGAAGTGTCGGGGAAGGGATAGGCGGCGACAAAGGAATCGAGCGTTTTCCCGGTTTCCATCAGGACGAGCTCATCCGCCGAACAGCGTCTTAGGCGCGTCAGCAGCGTGACGGAGAGGCGGGCAAGCTCGGAACGGGTCGCCTCGGAAAGATAGAGACAGCAGAATTCGTCGGGGATCAGCCCGTTTTCATAAGCCTCCGTCACCTCGGCGGCGGCCCAGGCGTGGGGCGTGTCTCCGGCGGCGTCGGCGGGTCTACCAGACAGAGCCACAAAACCGTATTTTCCGTCGATCTTGACGCGCCCAAGCCCCTCGGAAAGGCTGTGCGCCTCCGCATAGGCAAAGAGGTTCAGGTTGGCGCCGCTCTTGTCGATGTAGTAGTAGCCGTTGGCCGTCGAGACAACCGCCGCGCCGCACGAAAACGGTTCGGCGGTCAGATATTTTGCCGCGATGACAACGGCGCCGTCAACGGCGCAGTAGCCGTAGACGTTATCGCGGTCAAACGGGAACAGGCCTTCGGAAAAACGCCCCACGCCGTCGGCGTCGAAAGGATAGAGCGTTCCGTTTTGATCCACAGCGCAAAAGCTGTCGTTGATGCAGACGGTCGCATAAGCGCCGGAGAATACGGAGAACACGCCGTTTTGATAGGTATACCAGAGGTCGGAAATCGTCGGCGCTACGACCTCTTTGCCGTCGAGCGTATCGATGCCCCAGAGACCGGTCGCGCGGGAATTGTAGACGACGAGCCCGCCGTCTACCGCAAGGATCATCCCCCAGTCGCCGTCCCAATACACTTTGCCTGCGTAATCGATGACGACGTCCGGCATGGCGTCGTCATCGAGCACTCCGACGAGCTTTTGCAGCGCCGGCGGCAGCGTAAACGCGCCGTCGGCGGCGGCGGAGACGACGGCGTAACCGCCGCGGAAGGCCGTACCGCTGCGGAAGGAGCGGACAGGCAATGACGCTTCGCCGCGGATCGAATGGACAAAAACCGTGTTTTCGCCGCCGGGGGCGGTGAGGTAGGTTCCGTCGGAGACGCCGGTCAGAAAGGCGCGCGAATCAAAATAATAGGCTTCGTTTGTTCCGACCGTGCGGACGATTTTTCCCTGTCGGTCGATAAAATGCCAGGTTTGGATGTCCGGCGTCTGGGCGGAGACGCCGGGTTCGACGGTGGCGACGGCCGCGAGCCCCTCGTTGAAATCCGAGGCGATGTCCCAGACGCAGTCGACGGCCAGACTGCCGTCGGAGGCGATATATCCCCATTTTTTTCCGTCAAAGACGCGGGCCAGTCCTTCGTGGAAATCGCCGGCGTCCTCCCATTCCGGTGAAATAACGATTTCCACAGAGGCTTCGCCGGGCAGGGGAACGGCATGGGCAGCCATTGGGAGAGAGGCTGCAAGAGAGAGGATCAACAGCAGACAGATCAGGCGCTTTTTCATTGTTTTACTCCATTTCCCGCCGCGCGAGAAATCATACAGGCGGATACAAAACAGTTCGGCGGCGGAAAAACGATTTTGTATCCGGCGCAGGGCGGAGAGAGTGCGCTGCGCGATATTAAACGGAGGCTTGATTCATAAAAGAGCTGTTGTAAAGCGTGTCGGAAAACTCGATTTTCGGATATACCGTACAACCGCTGAAATCATAAGGCGACGCGAGCCGGGCGTAATCTTTCGGGAAACAGAAGAGAATATCCGTTTTGTCGCCCGAGGCGTTGGAGACGATGATGCCTTTATAGAGTTTCACAGTCGCGATAACGAGTTTGGCGCTCGCACAGTAGGCCGGTGTGAACAGCTCCGGTTTTTCGCGCTGATAAGCGCTCAAAACGTCGAGCGTGGCCGGAAACGGACGGAGCTTCGAGGTGGAGATACGGAGGAACAGATACGATTGCGACGCCCCCTCCGACACGGTAATCTGGCTGGGCTCGGCAAAACCGCAGGCCTCTTTGCAGTGATAGATCAGAATGTCGAGCGCATTGTAGACCAGCATGAGAAAATGCCGCACATAACCGCGGACATGCGCGTCATGAATTTCATTTTTTCGGTTATAATCAAGCTCAATGCAGACTGCGGAGAGGCTATCCTTTACCTGATCGACCGCGTATTCAAGAAGGCTGGCGAAGGTGAAATAAGCTAAGTCATCCAAAGTATCAAATTCCGGCTGGGGCATTGCGCGCAGAAAGCTGTTGTTGATGTATTTATGGAGCATCGCCGCGTATTTATGCAGCTCTTCGCCCATATCGGGCGAAAGCTTTCCGCCGCAGGCGTCGGAAAGAATCGAAATCTTGGATGCGATCATACGCAGCCATGAAAGATCGTTTTCATCCATAGGGCAGGGGATCGGATCCGTATACACATCGGTATCTTCCCGAAGCGTGAGCATGGAAACATGACCTTCGTGCTCGCTCAGAGTGGCGCTGACCCAGTTGCGGTGGATTAAAAGGTAAAAAACCGTGTTGTTGTTGTCATCCTTTTCCAGCAGCTCGGCGTCCGTGTTTCCGAGCAGATAAAACAGCGATTTCTCAATCGGATCCGATTCAAGCAGCTGCTTCGCCGCACTGTTTGCGAAAAATGCGATATTGTCTTGAAAAAGCACAACACCGTCTGTCATCGTTTCGAGCAATTGAAACAGAAAATTATTGTCACGGTAATCCATCATGACGCGTTCCTCCTGAAAGTCGTGTGTGCCGGTGTGTTCGGTGTGCTGGATAAGTATATCACATTTCGCCTTGAAAAGCCATATTTCGACGGAATCTGTTCAAAAAAATATTGAGAGGGATTCGATGGTCAGAAGGGATGAAACAAAATGGATCATCTGCTGAGTTCAGATGATCCGTTTTGTTTTAAAAAATCTTTTTGATTATCACTGAATTACCGGGTAAAATATTACGATTCCCGGATGGCGGCGATGGCTGCCTGCGGATCTTCGTGAGTGAAGACGGCGTTTCCGGCCACCAGCACGTCGGCTCCGGCGGCGCGGAGCTGCGCAGCATTCTGCAAATTGACGCCGCCGTCTACTTCCAACAGAATGGACCGGCCGGAGCGGTCGATCATTTCGCGCAGAACCCGAAGCTTCTGATACGTTGAGGGGATGAATTTCTGCCCGCCGAAACCGGGATTGACCGACATGCAGAGAATCAGGTCGGCGTCGTCCAGGACATAGCGGCAGGCCTCCGGAGAGGTTCCGGGATTCAGGCTCACGCCGGCGAGAATCCCATGCGCTTTGATCTGCTGCAAAGCGCGGTGCAGGTGCGTGCAGGCCTCGGCGTGGATGGTAATGATGTCGGCGCCCGCTGCGGCGAATTCGTCGATATAGCGGATCGGGTCGCAGATCATCAGATGGACGTCGAGCGGCGTTTTCGTCAACGGCCGGAGCGCGCGGATCATCGGCTGCCCAAAGGAGATGTTCTGCACAAACATGCCGTCCATCACGTCGCAGTGGATCCAGTCGGCGCCGGCGGCGTCGAGCATACGCACCGCGCCGGCGAAATCGGCGAAATCGGCCGATAAAATCGAAGGAGATACCTTGACCATACGCGCTTAAACCCTGACGCCGAGGTCGATGCCCCAGACAGACAGCAATTCCTTGTACAGCGCTTCCATTTGGAGCAGTTCGGTATAGAAGCTCGGTGCGAACTTGTCGCGGTCCATGGAACGCGTAAAGTCGCTCATTTCCGGGAAGAAGAAGGCTTTGAGATATTTCTTGGCGCAGACAGGATACATGTGCCCCTCAATGCACGAGGCGAGGCCGAGGAAATTCTGAACGCGCTGCGCCAGATCGGGCTGCGAGGCGTAGTTGTCGCAGAGCCAGGCGTACATCTCGGGGTGGAAGTTCGCCATCACGCCCGAGAAGCCGGCGGCTCCGGCGTTCAGCGTCATCAAAAGCTGAGCGCAGTTGGCGTTAAAGACCTTGACGACGCCGCGGCCGGTACGGATCTTTTCCGTCACCTGTTCAGCGTCGCAGCAGGTGTCTTTCATGAACGTAAAACGACCGGTGTCGGCGATAAAGGACATGACCGCCGGCGTGAGAACGCGCTTATAAGGCGCGGGGCACTCGTAAAATCCAAAGGAAATCGACGGGTCGACCTTGGCGAGGAAAGCTTCCAGATTCCGAATCAACACGTCGTCTCCCTCGTCGGCGCGGGCAAAACGGTTCGGCAGCAGCACGATGTTGTCGGCGCCCGTCTCCGCCATCTCGTGGACGGTGCGGAGCTGCTGGTCAAAATCGTCGGCTGTGTGTCCGCTGGCGACGACGCCGACGCGGCCCTTTACCCGGTCGATGATGAATTTTGCCAGCTCGACCTTTTCCTCTTCGTTCAAAAAGAACATCTCCGAGGACTGACAGACGGCGAAAATGCCGGCGACGCCGCGCTCAATATACCATTCGACGAGCTTCTCGACCATACCGTAATCGATTTTCCCGTCCTCGGCGAACGGCGTGATCATTGTCGGCCATACGCCGGATTTGATCTGCG
>ERZ772860.704-NODE-704-length-27982-cov-17.547642_pt1 | contig 27982 bp, 33 predicted proteins | sample MGYA00511342_ERZ772860 | MGnify/ENA primary metagenome ERZ772860 (study PRJEB29015, sample SAMEA2737665) | human gut metagenome | biome: human gut; feature: human-associated habitat; material: faeces | place: China | collected 2012 ... | reverse complement strand
TCAGACAACGAGTGCTCCGCAGTCACCTGAGAGGTGAGCTCGTTGAGAGCTTACGTTTCATCTTGTGCATCAAAGTTGAACGCGAGACCTCCTCGTCAACCTCACACGGAGAAACACTTTTCTCCGCGCCGACGAGCGAACACAGATATCCCTTATCACACAAACCGGCGGGAGTCAAGCCGCTTTTTATTCACCGTCAGATGAAAGCGGAGCCTTGAGCTCACGCAGCCTCCGCAGGCCGAAGCCGTTCTCAGCGGCGCGGCGATAATACCTGATCGCCTCAGCTCGATCCTGCGTCACGCCGCGCCCCTGAACATAGCGGTCACCCAGAGCCACCAACGCCTCGGAATCTCCCGCTGCCGCCAAACGACGCAGGCGAGGCAGCACCGTGCGATCCAGCTCCGCCTGATCGCGGGAGAGAAACTCGGTGATGCGCCGCTCGTCATCCGCGCTCAGGTAAGGCGCGACATCCAACATTTCAAATCGCGACTCCGGCTTGCTCGTCGCATGACGGCCACCCCACTCCCCCAGCTCGTACTCAAGCGCGAAAGGAGCAACATAACGAAGCCGGCGCGAAGAGAGCGTCCGCCCCGAGGCATCTCGCCCCTCCAAGCAATAGGTGGACTCGGGAGGATCAACGGGCCATTCCGTATCAACGAGCCAGCGCCCCTGCCAATCCCTCTCCTGCTGCTCCAGCTTGCGCATCCGCCGCAAGAGGCGCCCCGCCTCCCGATCGCTCATGCTCAGATGCAGCGCGTCGCGCTTCTCTCCCTCAGGCCAGTCGAGCAGCTGACCATCGCTCTCGCGAAGCGTCCGCTCTTGCCGAGTCAGCACGAAGGAAGCCCCGGGCTCAACCGAAGCGCAGGAGCTCAGCCCCCAAGCGAGGCCCAGACAAGACACGAAAAAAGCGAAAATTCTGTTCATCGGATGAGATCGGCACCGCCCTGTTTGCCTTGGGAGAATCCCTTTTCTCCCAAGCGCTCTTGAGCGTTCGAATATCTTATATCATGTACAGCAGCGCCGGGCAAGTCCTTTTCAAGGCATGGCCGCTCCCCCGCGCCCATGGAGAGAGGAGCGCCGCCCCGGCACGGAGTGGCAGACCTCTTCTCAGAGGCGCTCACCCAACGAGCGCAGCGCTTCCCGCGCAGGCTCGCTGCCGGCTTGCGCAGCCAAGCGGAACCACTTGACGGCTTCCCGTCGCGAGTGCTCGACACCCCGGCCTTCCATGTAGCAGCAGCCCAGTTCATATTGCGCCTCCGCGTGGGATTCCTCAGCCGCCCGGCGGAACCACGCCGCGGCCTCGCGCTGCGATGCGGCAACTCCGACTCCGTCGCGATAACAGCATCCCAGCTCATAGGCCGCAGGACCCATCCAATTACCCTTTTCATAGGCCTTGCGATACCATGGAATCGCATCGCGCGCGGATTTGCCCTTCACCCATCCCATACGGTAGCTATGAGCCAAGCGATAGATGTATTGAGTGTCGCCCTCCAGGGTCTCCTGAAGCCACCATCTGGCCGCATCATTGGCATCCTGACCGCGCGTGAAACCCTCCTCCCAGAACTGCCAGTTGATGCGATTCTTTTCCTCAATCCTCTTGCCGACGCGTTCAAAGTAATAGTCCATTTCCGCCGGCGATAAATAAACCATTCTGCCGGCGATCTCTTCCTGTTCTTTCCCATCGGGCGAGGTCTCGTACAACGCAAGGTATTGCATCACATCTAAGGAGGGGAAAATGCCGATGGGAAGCATCTTGTCAACTTCGAAGCTGTAGGGCTCGTCAAGCTTCAAACGATCAAACAGAGCTTGCTTTCTCCCGGGGCGAATCTTCAGCCAGCTCTCTCTTTTGCCCCAACCCGGTGCGTCCGGGTCTGCGATACGGGCATTCGGGTGTCTTTCCAGAAGCTGTTCCAGCGACAAAGGGTCGTAGAGCCCCAAACCACTTCCCTCGTAGAGGTACGGTGAGCAGTGCGGCGGAGGCATTACCATATCCGCCTGCTCGCAGGAGCAGCACAGCAAAGAGGCACCCAGCAGGGCTATCCAAGATTGACGTCCTTGTTTCATCTCGCGTCTCCTTTCTGTGCGAGGGTACTTGGTGCTTCTTTTACCGTCGTTTCATCCTCAAAGGGCAAAGGCTTGAGCGATCGGTATCGAGTGCAGAAACTTTTGTCTGGGAGTTGCTTCTCGGCCTCCTGCAGATTGCCTATATTGTAAAAGGCGCCGACCATGCGATGAAAATCGGGGTGCCACAGCCGTACCAGCATCACGTAGCGGTTGGATCTCGTCTCTGTTTCTCCCGTCAGCACGAGCTTGAACTCTTTGGCTCCGACGACGTAGAGCTCCGTCCCGACCGGCAGAGTGTAGGCTCGGCAAAAGCGCGAATCCTCGTTCAGGATAGGCTCGGGAATCCGCATCGACATGTCCAGCAACTGGTGCCAGTCCGCATCATAATTTCCCCGATACGTCACGAGCCTCATCGGGTGAGTCAGGCGCACCCACTTGCCGCTGTACGGCGTGCTCAGGTCGTGCGAGGATATGTCATACCGTTCTTCGGAATATGCGAACTGACCGGAATATGAGAACTGATGCTTCATCCATGTCTCCTCCCACCCGGGATCCGGGTATTTGGGCGAGCAGTTCGCCAACAACAGCGTCGTCAGTAAAAGTGTGGTCTTTGTCATCGTCTAAAACCTTTATTTCAGCATATCTCAGGACGCCCACCGCCGCTCACCTCCCGTCATGGATCAGGACGGGACGGCGCTTTTCATCCGGGAAACGCAGGTGTGAATCATCTCTCTCGGAGTCATAATAATCCGAGAGCGAGCCCTCGCACACAAAAACGTCAAACTGATAAGCCGCGGCACGTCCCGCGTAGAGCTCTTTTCGATGCGGGGCAAGAGCCTGCTGCTCGCCCGGCGACAGAATCACCTTGAGCCCCTTCTCACTCGCCGTCACCGTCTGCTTCTGCGGCAGAGCGGCCAGATAGGCGCGCCAAGCCGATTCATGCTCCGGGTTGATCGCCACCAGCCCTTCCGCGCCGTCGGTCAGGCAGAACAATCCGATATTCCCCGGGTAGCCCTCGCCGTCCCGCAGCTCGTCCACGCGATCAGACACCGCCTCCTCCGTGGCGACCACGCGGCAGGGAATGGGGGGCAGATCGCCCGATGCACAGGCCCCGGGAGCAACCAGAGAAAGCCCCGCGAAGTACTCGCGCTGCTGCGGCGTCATGCCGGCCAGCGTCTGCACGCGGCCCCCCCGCCCGGCGAGAGCCGCAGCCTTGCGACTCCAGCGCCAGCGACAACCGTCCAGAGACGCAACGGGCTCGACCCACCCCTGAACTTCGAGTTGGTAGAGCAGCCAGAGATTGTCGAGCAAGCGCGCCGTCCGCACCTCACCCTCCGCCAGAAAAGACGCCGGCAGATACGGCACAAAGTTATTCCGCAGCCCCCCCATAATACAGCTGTAGGTCGGCGTGATGCGCCGCCCGGGCAGGAAGTACAGGCGCCCCTTCATCCCGCGGCAACAGAGCGCGGCCAAGGCCTTCAGATCCGCCCGTTCCAGCATCAGGTTGATATCCGTCTCGTCAGTGCCGGAGTGAGGTGCCGAGCCCGCCACCTGCGCACTCGGCATCGCCTTGATCGGCCAAAGCTCCGGCGTCTTCCCGCCCTCGCCGGAGGGAGGGGCCGCGCCCTGAGCGTCGTCATCGGCGGAATCGAGCTCCTCGGGCTCCGCCTGCCCCCAGGCCGCCGTGTTGCTCGGCATGACGAAACGAATATCCCCGCTGCTCACAATATCGGTGCCCCGACTCAGGCGGAAGGGCGTGTAGCGCGAATCAACGGAATCAAACAACTGCCAGGTGCGAAACGACGCCCGCTTGTACACGCAGGGACTCTCCGCGCATTCCTGACCCTGCCAACCAACGCATGACGAAACGGCGAGCGTCAGCAAGCCCGCCAGTAAAACTTTGATCTTCATGTGTTTCATATGTGTATCAAACTCGGCAATGGCACACGCCCCGCCCTTTATCTCTCAAAGCGCGGCTCGACAACTTTGGCCGGAGGCGGCACCGCATCCATCGAGCCCATATTATACCAATCGTACAGGTAGATGAGGCAATCACCCGAGTCAAAGAGAATGAAGCTGGGCCTCACCGCCTGATAGGGCGTGCCGGCGAAGTCCATGAGATCGCGGCTGCGGCGCACTTCGTAGTGCTCCTGCGAATGGGCCTTGGCCACGGAGTCATCGACTTCGTTCGCGGTGTCCGGGACGCAATCCCACTCCTCCATTTGGCGGAACACCCACTCCTTTTCTCCAGGAATCACGAACACGGGGAAAGTAACGCCGCCGTAGCGATGCTCGATGGCGCAGGCCCGTTCACTCGGTCGGTTGCCCCAGAAGGGGTACATTCCCTCCCACGGATCTTCCTTGGCTCGGCACGAAGAAAGCCCGGCGCTCACAGCGAGCGCGGCGGCGAGAACAATCCTGAACACGGTTTTCATCACGGGATAGCGTGGGGAATGAAGTTAGAGCACCGAACCAGCGGCACTCGCGGTGCGCGTTGACCTCGTGGCCTCTGCCGCGCTCCCCTGTTTTGTAACATGTGCAGCCGCGGGAATCAAGCCCATTGTCGGAAGAAGCGCGTCTGCCGTGGCCCCCGGCGGCACCAGAGGCTGACTCGGCGCCCCGGGAGTGCGTCTTCCCGCGTACGGCTCACTCGGCCATCAGGCGCTCGGCCTCGGCTTTCGGGATGATGATCGGGCCCTTGGTTTTCTTGGCCTCAGTGAGGGGATACCGATGATAGATGTAATAATTTCGGCCGTCTCCGTAGACGTAGTGCGCCTCCTTGAGGCTCAGCTTGCGCTGCCGAGAGAGCTGTTTGATGAGCTTGGCGTATTTCGGATCGCCCGTCGGGTGATACGCGTACGTATAGAGCAGGCGCGGCTCCTCCCCCGCGGGGGGCCGATCCTGCGGAGCGGGAACACAAGCGGTGCAAAGGGTCGCGGCTGTCAGGAGGAGGAGGAGGAGACGCATGACGGGAACAGGTATCATTTCAGGTTGAAGCAGATGAAGCTTTTTTGAGGGAGCGATGGGATTCCTCGCTCGTTTGAACATCGGCACTTTGCCGAGCGGGTCGACGCTGCCGTTCTGAGGCGAGAGAGTCGGCACGGCCCTCACTCCCGGGAGCCCCGTCCTCATCGAGCACGCTCAGCACGAAATCGCTCAAATCGCGAAGCTGCGGGGAGAAGAGGATGAGCTCCGATAAACCTTCGTCGCCGATGCAAACCTTAACGGCGTCGGGTATCTGCTCCGTGAGGATGAGGGAGCAGAATCGGTGACACAAGTCGGGATCCCTGATCGTGAGCATCCATCCCGGATTATCACAGGTTTCCAGAATGAAGCCGTAGTCATGTTCCCATGTCCCGTCACATCGCGCGTTGTAGTACTGTTCCAGAGCCTTGAGCATCGTCGTGTATGGGTTGGAGCTCCCGCCCTGCCCCGCAGGCGCTGCGAGGGGAGAACGCAGCCGGCTGCGTGCCGCATGAGCGAGCGCCCTCAGGATAACATACGCCCTGCCCTCTGTCAACCTCGCATTCTCGCGCGCCGAAGCCGACGGGAGAGCCCCGCATTGCTTCAAAATAAAACGCACCGAAGGCGACCTCGGGAGAGGGAAGACGAAATGTCAATTTTATGGTTGCATCAAAATAAAAATCACCATAATTATTACATGTCCTTGTTTATGAAAGGAGAAGCCAAAAAGCACTTCGTTGCCGGCTGCCGAAAACGGTATGGAGAGAAACGCAGCAGAAAAGCCAAGAGCGACATTATTGATGATTTAATGCTCTACGTTGGCTATAAGTCAAGGAAGCACGTTATACGAGTGCTCAACCACGCTCCTGAGAAGAGAAAGCGCAAACCTCGCGGACGGCACAAAATTCTCACCCCTCCCATGCTCGAGTTACTCCGTGAAATCTGGGCCATGCAGGGTTATCCGTGTTCCAAGCTCCTCAAAGCAAGCCTGCCGGACTGGCTGGGAGCCTGGAAAAATCGCAACACGATCCCTCCGGATGATGAGAAGCTCAAGCTCGTTGACGTCTCGGCCTCTACCATTGAGAGGGCTCTGGCCCCTTACCGCATGGCAGACGAGTCTTTGACTAAAGAGGCGCGGGAGCAGAGCCTGACTCAGCTCAAACAATCCATCCCCTATGTTGATCGCAGCAGGCGTCCCGAAAAGCCCGGTGCTTTGAGCATTGACACGGTGGCTCACTGCCAAGGCGATCTCTCCGGAAGCTTTGTTTGAACTCTGACTCTCACCGACGAACTCACTCACTGGACGCAGAATCGAGCCATATGGAACAAGGGGCAGTACGTCACTTGCAACGCGCTTAGATATCTGTTCCGCAGACTACCCTTTCGCGTACGCAGTCTCAACACTGACAACGGGTCTGAGTTTATCAATCATCACGTGCAGCGCTTCCTTTCTGACTGCTACCGCACCTGCAAGGTGACGCGTTCGCGGCCTCACAAAAAGAACGACAATGCCCGAGTAGAGGAACGCAACAGGCGCGTCGTGCGGGAGCACTTCGGAGACGTCAGATTTGACGATGAGGGCTTTGTACGCCTACTCAACCGCTTCTATCGCTACTCAAACCGGATTCTCAACCACTTTTCACCCTGTATGCATTTGGTGAGCAAGAGGAGGCAGGGGACGAGGATTATCAAGCAGTACGATGAAGCCAAGACGCCTTATCAGAGGGTGATGAAGCATTTGCCGGAAGGGCGACGCAAAGAGAGATTGAAGGCTCTTCATGAATCGCTTGCCCCCATAGACTTAGCTTCAAAGGTGCAGCAATGCCGTAGAGCTATCTTGCATTTGCTGCGCCAAAGCCAAGAGATCGAGTCTGAGTAAAGCCACCCATCAGGGTGAAGCCGGGCTGGGGAGGCTGTCCGCCTCCCCTGTCCCCACGGACCAAAGGAGAGAGCTTCTCGCTCATCTCCTTTGGAATCCTCTCTGCGGCACTGCTCGAGAGAATGGGGAGGGGCTACGCGCCCACTCCCCAAACCCCTCCCGCGGCAAGGTGCCGCTTGCATCCATTCTTGCATGCCTGAATACGCTTGCATACCGGCCATGTTCTGTGTTACCTTGGGTGCGCTCATTTTTGACGCATCCATACCTCTCGGTGCGTTTTCTTTTTGACGCAATACGTAATACTCCTTACCGCCCTGTTTGAAATAAGTGATGACCCAACTCAACTCTTTGAGCTTTGCGTGGCGTAAATCAACATCAAAGACGGCCACAAACCTGTATGGAGCATTTCCCGATAGGGAATGCACGGCAGGCTGATTGAGGAAGGGGGACTCATAGCCGTTTCCCTTTTCGTCCAAAATCATACACCCCTTGACGATTTGGATGCTGCGAGTTTTCTCCTCGGACCTTTCCGTTGCTCCGATCTCGATCGTCTCGTCCGTCTTGTTCGTGATACTCATCTCCACAAAGGTCTTGCCCCCGGCAAAGGAGATCTGATGAACTTCGAGCTCGAGAATATCGTCGATCCTCGGGTTGCTCTGAGGCGTACAACTGATCGCGCCGCACAGCGAAACGAGCAAAAACAACATGAGCGCGAAACAATAGTGTTTCATCACGAAAAAAAGACTCATTGATCTCGGTACCCCTTCCTCGACGCTCGCGGAGGCAGCTCTGCACCGCCCCCACTCCCCGGCGGCCGCACAAACACCTTATATCATGAGCGGCACCGTGAGACAAGCCCCTTGTGAAGTGAAGTCGCGCGGATCGTGTCATGCGAGAACCCTCCGCTGCTCCAAGAGCTCACGCGCTGCTGCCCCGCTGTAGCCGGGGCAAAGGGGCGGCGGTGGTAGGAGCCCTCCTCCGAAAGCGGCACAGGACTCAGCACCGGGAGCATTCGCCCTCATCGAGCACCTGCAACACGAAATCACTTAAATCGCGGAGCTGCGGAGAGAAGAGAATCACCTCCGATAAGGCTTCGTCGCCGATAAGGATCTTGACGGCGTCGGGTATCTGCTCCATGAGAATGAGGGTGCAGAAGCGGTGACACAAGTCGGGATCCCTGACGGTGAGCATCCATCCCGGATTATCACAGGTTTCCAGAATGAAGCCGTAGTCATGTTCCCATGTTCCGTCGCACCGCGCGTTGTAGTACTGTTCCAGAGCCTTGAGCATTGTTGAAGATCGTGTAGTCGGCGCTGCCTCGCCGCCCCCTCCCGAGGCGGAAACGGAAACTGCCGCCCTGCCCCGCTGGCGCCCGCAAGGGGAGAACGCAGCCGGCTGCCTGCCTCATGAGCGAGTGCTCTCAGGATACGATAGAGCTCTGCCCTCTGTCAAGCCCTCATGAAGCAACGCGCGGCGAGCGCGGGGCACTCGAGAGAAAGACTCCGGAAGGCAAAGGCTCAGCGCCGGGAAGCCGACGCCGGCCTTATGCTTGCAGAGGTCAGAGCCGTCAAAGCAGTCAAATCAGTCAAAGCTGCGGCATACTCCGCTGAGCCTTCGTTTCCCAACGCTCCATGGCCTTCTGCTTCTCCTCCGCATTCAACTCCGGCAGTGCATCCAACGACTGCCGGGAATACTCGCGCGCCCGAGACAGGTCCTGCGAGGTTCCGATGCCGGAGAGGCAGCAATTTGACAAATACTGATAATGGATCGCCTCCGCCTTCCCGTCGCGCACAGCCGCCTCCAGCAGGCGAACACCCTCGGCCGCGTAAGCCTCGGCCTGCTCCTCCGAAATCTCTTCCGTTGCGGGCTCAAGCACAAACACCCCCATGTCAATCATCGCCATCGGGCAACCTCCGTCAGCCGCCTCCTGCATCCAGTAGCGAGACAGCTTCATTCCCTCCTCATGGGGAATGTGCATATGCGTGGCGAGCAGATGGAAAAGCGCCCCCAGTTCCCACGCGCCTTCCGCATCCCCGGCTTGGGCTTTTTCCAGAGTCACGCGGATGTTGTTCCGGTCGGGCAAGACCTCCGTGCTGACTTCGCTCAGCAGACTCGCGGACTTTTCCTCAGGTGAATCGGGCTTGCAGGAGCCCAGAAGCAGGGCACAGGCGATGATGGCAATGATGGATTTCATGATGGATGCAAAAGCTTAAAAATAGGGGTGGCGAGCGAGCAAGATGCGGCGGGGGTTCCCTTGATACTCCGGTATTATCGGGGAGACTCTCAACGCGGCACCGCGATGGGCGGGATCAGCGCTTGGAGACGTATTGGCAAAACAGGCTATCGAAGAATTCGCCGGCACCGATCTCGCGCAGCACCTGCTTCGGGCTTGAACCGGAGCCGTCGAGCTTTCCCAGGGCGGGATCCGCTCCGTACATGAGCAACAAGATCATCAAGCGGGGAGAAAAGGAGTAAAACGCATCCATGAGAGGCGAGTTGGCCTCCTCGCCGTAAATGTTCGGATCCGCCCCCTTTTCCAGCAAGAAGTGCACATTCTCCTCCCGGTCGTAATAAACCGCCAAGCCGAGCGCCGTCATGCCCGAGGGGTAGATGAAGTTGATGCCGTTTTGCCGAATTTCCTCCCAGTTCTCATCATTGAGATTCCCCAAGATGTCGTCGATGATGTAGGTCTCTTCCATATCGAGTTTTTGTTATTGACTGAATAAGCGCCGATCCTCCTCGCACGTCGTTCCCGACGCACGGATCAACTGAGCCGACCTGAGCCGACCTGAGCCAAGGCACGGGCCGTAAGGCCCTCGTTCTGCACCCCGACGCAGCCAACGGTCGAAAACAGGGAGACGAGCCCCCCGGAAACAGCCGCTCAGCAGCCGGAGCTACAGGATTGCCGCTCAGGAGCCCTGACCGCACTCATCGCCTGTCTTATACCATGCAGAAGCCGGACGCGCAAGCCGCTTTTGTGAGAATGCAGAACCTCCGGCCGAGGCGTACGACAAGGCAACAGGTCAACATGTCAGCAGGTCAACAAGGCGGCAAGGCGCTCACTTCCCGGCTGTCAGCTCCGTGAGCAGATCGTGAATCTCATCATGGTGCTCCATAACCCAATCGATTTCTCGACGGCGGGCCTTGCGGTTCTCGTCATTGAAGCGGTCGACGGGAAACTCCGGGCAGGCCGTGGTATGCAATGCTTCCCCATGCCGACTGCCGAGGACGAAGGTGAGGATCATCAGGCGAGAGAGCGAATTGTCGGTCTTCCACCAGCAGAGCTCGAGCGTTTCTTCATGTTCGCTGAGCCACAACACCGATGCCGCCTCTGCGATGTCGTCCGCAGGAACATCAAAGTTGGTCAGAAGCAGGCTCAGAGGATAGATGTTATACCCACCTTCCACGAAGCCTTTTCCCTTCAGCGCTTCCACGCCGCTCCAATCCACCCGGGCGAAGGCATCCCTGAGGAGATTTTCGAGCTGTTCCATCGTCATGGCGTCCGCCACACAGGAGGCTGATGCCGTCGTCGGTGGAATCGGGTCGTCGTTGGAGCACTCCTTCTCACAGGCGAACAGGGCCGGAATCAGGGCGCAGATGATGAGTGTGTTTCGTTTCATGGGGCGGGGATGATTTTTTCGTGCAGTAAAGCCCCCTCTTCGACACTCGGGAAGGCGTTTTTCTCCTCCACCGGGCAGGGGTGGGCGCGTGAATATTTTATATCATGCGGGAGGGGGCAAGGCAAGCCTGATGTTGGGCGGCTGGCCGGAGAGAATCGGGGCGGGAAGCGCTTCGGCGCCGAGGGGCTCAAAGATCAAATTTGAAGTAGACCCAGCCGGTTTGGGGTGAGAACAGGAGCTCCCCGGAAAGCGGCGCCCTGAGGAGGCGCGCTTGAAAGGCGGCGTCCCGCGTCCAATCATCGACCTCTTCCCCGGGGTTCAAGGCCGCCTCCACATGCTCCCCGCTCTGAGCCGGCGGCAGGGATGACGCGGGGAGGCGGAAAAAGCCTTCCGCGCAGTAGGCGGGATCCTGATCGGGTATCGTGAAGCCGTCCGGCTCTTTACCGGTGTGCTTGTTGATGATCGTCACCGACGCGTCGGATAGATCATCGGCGTTGACGTTGAAGAGTTTGGTGATCGTCTCGACATCCTCGTTGTTCCGATCGAAGAAAACGAGGCCGGCGCACAGAAGGAGCAGCGCGGCAACAAGGAATGACAGGTGGTACTTCATGTGTTGAGCGGGATTGCGGAATGAGCAAAAGAAGAGTTCATTCTTTCTCGTGTCTGGGAAGTGCCTCCATTTTTTTCACGAAGTAACGGTACAGAGGTTCGTAAAACTCATCTCCGCTAGCTCCAAGTATTAGGTGAAGCCTAGATCGATCTTCCCCGGCCAGTTGAAGCTGAGGAGGGGCCCCATGATCATCGTCATCGTCTATGCAATCCCATATTGGGTCTTCTATCTCGCGAGTCTCCGGATTATATACATAGCATCCGTCGCATCGGTTTGGATAACCTATGTCATCCGTATCAATACTAAAAATGATACGATTATTCCACACATCCATAGTAGATGCCGGAAGACCTGTGAGGCAGATGCAAACGAAATCTCCATCATAAGTCACAAGATCCACACCGGAGGTAATGGATAAGGGGAAATAATACCATGTCATTCCTCCTATAGATATTCGACCTAGGAAGCCCAAGGCGACCATGGTCACACTCCAAGTGCAACACAAAACGGCAACCCCAATGAAGATTCTTGCGAGTAATACTTTCATGCTGTTCCTTTGCAAGTCCCCCCGAGCCACCGTCGGTGAAAGGGACGGCTCGCCGCAGCGGGGGCATATGCGCTGCCGGGTGTGCACTCCCGCAGACAAGCGGCACGCCTCGACTGAGCTAAAGTATATGATACTCCGCCCCTTGTCAAGCCACGCGCATACCTTTCCGCGTCATCGAGGGTCTGCTTCCGTCCCGCGAGGTGCTTGATTCCGTATAAGAGATTTTCAGGACATGCTCCGGGAATGAGGCTCCCGGGGTCAATCGCCCGAGGAAGCACCTTCGGGAGGGGGCGGAACCAGCATCTCTTCAAGAAAGGACTTCACCTCGGGGGAGAGGCTCGCGCCGAAATGAACGCTGTCGCCCAGCATGCAAGCCATGGTCAAGTCCTCCGCATTTCCCGAATACATAATCGACTGATCGTGCCACAACGAGTACTCCTCCCTGCTCCCGTCCTGATAAAACAGGGTGATGAGAGCCTTTTCGTTGTTCAGTCCATCGTGCTGATGAAGGAAAAAGGTGGGCCTCGACCGGCGCAGGAGACGAACCAGATGCTCCCGCTGCTGATCACTTAAAGTCATCGTGGTGTACTCCGAGCGTTCCTCATCATAATACCTTACGACAGCGCCCGAGGGGCTGCCGATCAGGCAACTGTAGTAAAAGACATACCACGCGCATGATAACAGGATCAGAAGGAGCAGGAAGCCGATGACATACGCCCGCTTCCTGCCGGGTCTGCTTGCCTTTGAGTCGCTCGTGCCGTTCATGGTGCCTCCCTTAATACCAAGTTGCTGCCGCGACGTCAAGATCGGCGTTTGACATTTTCCGCTGTGGAGGAGGCCTTTCTCGGCGCGTCTGCGCCTCCCTGCAGGCGGCCCGCTCTGTCCCCCCTCAGGGCACCTGGCTCGCGACTCGGAGGGCAAAGAGCGCGGTGGCTACCTGCGTCATGCACTTCCTGTTTGTTAACCTCCGGCTTGACTTGCACCCGGCGGTGCGGTATGGGGTGTTGTATACCCTCGTCGATATGAATACGCTGTATCCTCTCTTGGCTCTGGCCCTATCCCTGCCGACCCTCGGCCAGTGCCCCGAAAGCCCGGTGCCCTTATCCGCCGACGGCGCGCAGGCCGCCGTTCAACCCCTGCCCCTCATTGTCGCGCCGCCGCAGTCGAGCGGCACTGATCAAGGCTTCTCCCGCAGACCCTCCCCGGGCCGCTATGATGAGGGGAAAGGCATTCTCGTCAAAGAGTTCATCACCCGCACGGCCTACCGCTCCCCCAAGGGAAACAATTCGCGCTTCGTCATCATGGAGTACTCCGTCGACCCGACGGGCAAGGAATTGAGGCGCACCACGCGGGAGGTCTTTGAGGGGACCTCTCGGTTGGCGAACGAAGACACGGTGGTGTTTGAGCGCATGGCGCCCTACACCTTCCGCGAAGAGCTGGGGGACGGAGCGTATGCCCTCTATAAACTCGTCTTTGATGCTCAGGGAAAGTTGCAACGCATGGAGCAGAGCTTCTTCGGGAAGGACGGCGCCGTTCTGTCCCAGCAGATCATCTACAGCCGAGACGCCGCCTGAGAAGCCGTCTCGCCGTTCCGCCGTTTCCGACGCCCGACGCCCGACGCCCGACGCCGACGCGCCCGGCTCGACCGAGAAAGCGGCCCGCGGCGCAGGGGTTGAGCCCTCCGGCGACGGCCTCACCGCGTTCTGAAGAAGCGGATCAGCTCCCGCGTCTGCGCGTCAAAGACGGCGTAGAATTCCCCGCCAACCGCCGGCTTGCTCTGCCGGAGTTGTTGATCGCCGATGCAGACGAGGTAATACTCCTTTTCGTCCTGCAAGGACATGTTCTGCCGCACCTCGCGCGGCATTTCCCGCCCCTTCCGAAGGGAGAGCTCCATCACCTGCGCATCGTCCCGATAGCTTCCTTTCGGGGAGCTCCGGTTGTAACACTCCAGCGCCGCGGCGCGCACGGAAGCCTCGGGCGCCTCAGGCGCCTCGGGGCTTCCCGCGTCACAGGGCTGTTGGCAGGAGGCGGCCCCTGCCGGCGCCAGCAGGGCGAGGAGGAGAAGCGGAGTCTTGATCATCGGCGTGCATCGGTGAGTGGTTTGAGCTGACACCCCTTCTTCGACACACGGGAGGGCGTTTTTTACCCCCGAGCACGAGTGGGTGCGTGACTATCTTATATCATGCTGGACGATGCAACGCAAGCCGTTTTGGGAGAAAAGGCAAGGGTGACGGCGCCGCTTTCTCGGGACGCTTTCCGCAGCTCCCGCGGCGGGGCCGTGCGCAGCGCTCGGGCCGTCTCAGGAAAGGTGGAAGACGGACCACAGCACCCCCATGATCATTTCGAGCGTGAAGAGCAGGTTGATCAGCGTCAGGAAGGCGAAGAGCAGGAAACAGAGGACCCGGCGAGACTTAATCCCCCGGATGGTGAGGGCCGCCCGGACCCAGTAATAGTCACTGGCGAGCAGCAGCACGAGCCCGATGCCCATGGTGACCGACTCAGGAAGCGCTGCGAGCAGCTCGACGAGACCGGGTGCCATCGTGAGGGCCAGCAGGCAACAGACCAGAACGGTGTCAATGGCAAGGTAGGCTTTGGCGTTTTTCATGGGTTCGCGGACGTTGTTATCATGCGGGCACGCGCGCGGCAAGCCCTTTTCGCGAGGATGGCGAGCAGCCGCGAGGCTCCGGCCCCCTGCCCCGGCGGCCGGGGCGTTGCGCTCCGCAGCGGAAGGCTCGCAGCAAGGCCGGCCGGGGGCGAGGCCTTACTCTGCGGTGAATCGAGCCAAGATTCCCAGTTCCTCACAGACGGACAGCCAAGGCTCGAGTTCGGCGGGCGGCTCCGCCGTGCCCAGCAGATCAAAGATGACGGCTCCCGTCCCGTTGATCCGAGCGAAGCGTTCCAGTGCTGCGCGGAACTGCTCGGGTGTCAGCGCCTGATCCCCGCGTGCCAGGAAGCCGCTGCTCACGAGCATCTGCCCCGCCTCATCGCGGCGGACGACAGCGTTCAGCGCTGAGCATCCGCGCGGGAGCGTGCGGATGCCGTTCACCTTGAAGGGGGCGCGCTGCGCCTTGGCCAGCTCGCGGATGGCCTTCGCCTGCGCCACGAGCTCCTCACCGCTCTGTCCGGCCTTGTTTCGGAGAGCGGGATCCGCCCCGCCGTCGATCAGCAGGCGCGCGCTGTCGAGCTCTCCGCAGCGCGCCGCAAGGTGCAGAGCCGTGTTGCCCTCGGCATCCTGCGCGTTGGGGTTCGCACCGGCATCAAGCAGGATGCGCACGAGCTCCGCGCCCTGATGATACGCCTGAAGGTAGCCCTCGGAAGCTTCATGCAAGGCGGTTCGGCCGAGCTCGTTGGCGGCATGGACGTCCGCGCCGCCCTCGAGCAAGGCTCGGACTCGGGCAAGGGTATCGTCGCAGCCGGGATAGGCCGTCTCGCATTGCAGAGCCACGCACAAGGGCGTGTCGCCGCGGGTGTTGCGCGCATTCACGGGGGCTCCGAGCCCGAGGAGGGTGCGCACGGCCGAGTCCTTTCCCCACCAGGCGGCGGTGTGCAGGGGGGTATTCCCGAGTGCGTCTCGAGCACTCACATCCGCGCCGCCGGCGACGAGCTGCGCGATCAGCGCGTCGTCCTTCTGCCTGCGCACGGCAGCGTGCAGGGGCGTCTCTCCCTGCTCATCCCGCACGTTGGCGTCCGCCCCGGCCTCGATGAGAAGCCCGGCGATCGCGGCATCCTCCACCCAGTGCAAGGGCGTTTCCCCGGAGCCGTTTCTCTTGGCGTTCGGATCGGCCCCGCGGGCAAGGAGCTCGCGGACGGCGGCCTGACCTTGCTCTGATGCGGCGGCAAGCGAGGCGAAGTCAGACTCCTGTGCGTCTCTTGAGTTCAGAAACCACAGAGTGCCTCCCAGCGCCGCGAGCGCGACGAGAGCGATGATGGCCTTTTGATGGAGTTTCATGGGTTGTCAGATGGGGTTTGTTTGATGGATGGAGGAAGAGGGAACCTCGCGCGTGTTTGCCGTGACGCTCCCCGAATGGGTCGCCTCTCGGGCTTCGGGCAACGACGGCGCGCCTTCAGAGCCCGCTGCGCACACCGGCTTCCCCGAGGCAAGCAGCAGCGCGAGGCTTGCGGAGACTCTGAGGATTCGATTCAAAACAACGGTATTCGTATGCGGATGTGTCCGGGGGTTAGGGCTGCTTCTTCATGGCTTCACGCAGGAGCAAGGAGCAGTCGCGGGCGGCCCGGTACGGCGATGCGCTTTTCCGCATCGCGGCTCGGGCCCGGGATCGTCAAGGGGTCAGCGTTCGCCCGTGGCTGATGAGCTCCTGCGGCGTTTGAGCGTCCTTGTTTTTCAGCGTCGGGTCCGCCCCGGCCTCCTCCAGAACGCGCACGGCGTCGCGGTCAACCCATCCCTCGGGGCTCGAGACACCTGCTGCTTCGTGCAGAGGAGTGTTGCCATCGGCATCACGGGCATTCGGGTCCGCCCCTGCCGCCAGCAACAGATTCAGACAGGCTGCGCTGTCGTCGCCCTGCCCCATGGCCGCGATGTGCAGCGGGGTCTTGCCGCCCTCGTCGGTGCAGTTGACCTCGGCACCGGCCTCCAGCAGGATGCGGGCGACGTCTGAAAAGTTCCACAGGGAGGCATCGTGAAGGGGCGTCCGGCCGTGATTATCTCTCGCGTCGAGCTTCGCTCCATGAGCCATCAAGGCACGCAGGCATTCCTCACGATCGCCGCGCCATCCTCCCGGCAAGCCGATCTTCCGCGCCGCCGTGTGAAGAACAGTCCCTCCGGTCTGCGGCAGCTGCGCGTTGATGTTTGCACCGACGGAAAGCAGCGCCAGCACGCGCGGCGTATCCGCACCGGCGACGGCATGAAACAAGGGAGGAAGCAACTCGGCATCACAGGCGTTCAGATCCGCCCCCGCGTCAATGAGCGCACGCATCACTTCCGCGCTTTCCGCCACATGCAAAGGGCGGTAACCGGGCGCGGCAGCCGGCGCATTCGGATACGGCTCATTCGGATCCGTCCCGGCCGCCAGCAGCAGTTTCACGCAGGCCAAATCACCGCGGTTCGCAGCCCGGTGCAGGAGGTAGGTCCCGTCCAGCGAAGCAACACCCGCGAGCAGCTCGCGGAGCCGGGCGGCATCGCCCGCGCTGACGGCTTGCTCCATCGCCTCAATGCGGGCGGGCGACGGCTTCGCTTCGGCGGATTGCGGGCTCGATTCGTTCTCGCCGCACATGGCCAAGCTCATGGTGCAGCCGATCAGGATGGCTCGTTTCAGGTAATGCATCATCGACGGAATCGTCCGGGGAAAAAGGGGAGATAGGCGTTCGGGGATGTCCCTCAGCTCGGAAGGCCCGCCTCGGCGAGCCGCCGGCGACTCGTGCCCTCGGGCGCGTCAGCGGCAAGCGGTGCCCGCAAGGGCAGATCGGCGCGGGTTGAAATCAACGACATCTTCTTCATCAGGGGTTTTCGGGCTCTTTCTGCACTCTATCATTTTCCGCCGAGCTCGTCACGCCCAAAAGAAGGCCAATCAAAACTTTCTCCGCTGAGCCTCCCCCTGCTTCGCCGCTCGGGGTTGCGTCACAACACGCGGATTCGGCGACGAAGCTCTTCGTCATTGATCAGCTCAAATTGCCCGTCCTCATCTCGGAATTCGTAGCACTGCTCCCGGCTCTCGCGCGAAGCGGAATAAAAAAGAAACCACCTGAAGCGATCACGGACGCGGGAGAAAACGGGGTAATACAAGGCGCCGGGGCGATGCCAGATTTTTTCCTTCAGCCGGGCTTCCAAGCCATGGAACAGGTCTTCGACGTGCTGCAGCTCGTCTCGGGGCAGCTTGCCGATTCCTTCATACGCGAAGTCCGTTTCTGCCTCAAAGCCCCTCACGTCCGTGGGCCCATGCGGGTTGATATTGCGCACCCACATCACGCCCGAGCCATCCTCAATGCCCATGACGCGGGCTTGCGCGGCGGATAAAACCCACTGAACCCGGCGAATATGGCAACCGCCGTTCGTCCAAATCACATCGCCGGCGCGAACCTCATCTCCTTCCGGGTATTTCATTGTCGTTTCCGAGATCACAGCCCGCGCGAATCGCTTTCACGAACAGCTCTTCGACGGAGCAGCCACAGGAAAATGGCCGGGGACCAGCCCAGCACCAGCGGAAAGATCAGAAGCCAGCGCGCGTCAAAGCTTTCGGCTCCCGTCGCGCTTCCGATCAGCGAGATGATCGGGCGCCAGTAGCAAAAGACGATCAACACGAAGGCCGCGCGGGCCTTTCCCCCGCGGAATAATTTGCGAGCCGCATACGCCAGCAGAATCAAGGCCAACCAGGCCGCGAATCCGTAGACCAGCGCGAAGCCGTAGAGCTTCGGCGACGTCAGCACATGAACGAGGAAGGCGCCGGGATCCTCCGCGCGCCAACATCCCATGGCCGCCCCGGCGAGAAAGGCCAACAGCAGGTGCGCGGCCACGGCATACATGGCGCATGTCGAGACGAGGTCAAATCCTGCTTGCGGAGCGTGCCCGCTCTCACCCTGCGCTCTTGTCGGCTCCTGATTCATCGCAAAGTCCTTTATACGATAGAGGCGGACTCCCGTCAAGGGCAGGCGCGCACGGGGCGCGACGGGAGTCTGTCATACGCGGGGCGGGCGCCCTCGGCGAAGGAGCGACTCTTCACCGGACAGGCCCTCCTCCCGAAACGCGAAAAGCCTTTCGGGCCTTCGCTATTTGCTCCTCGATCTTGTTACCGAAGCAATCCTCCTCATCGAGTTCCGAGGAACCGCAGGCACACGCCTCCTCCGGGACGAATAACAGGACCTCGATGAGTTGGTACTGAATCTCCGTGACGGCTACCGAGGCTTGTTTCAGGGAAGCCAAGGCCCCGATGAGGCGCTGGGTCACCTCTCTGCTGTAGGGCCGGCTCGCCACGGTCAGCAGAATGGCCGGCAAGAGATACAGGATTCCCTGAGGCGACAAAAGGGCCATGCAGGCGCGCTCATACCACAGCTCGTAGTACGGGATGGATGCCCAATCGTCATACAGCTCCAGAAAGGACACATCATCGCCGAAATCGACAAAACCCTTGGGAACCATGCGACGGGGCTTATAGGTCAGCGGGAACGCTTGCGTCAAGCTTGTTTGGTAATGCGCCTTCCGGTCCGCCGAAAGCCCGAGATCGCTTTCGGCGGCCATGTTATAATACGCGATTTTTTCGTTGATGGTCGCACTCATCGTAAGGTGAAAGGTTCGTGCCGCCCCCTGCCCTCGGCACTCGAGAAGACGCTTTCTCCTCCCCCGAGCACGAATGGGTACGTGACTATCTTATATCATGCGAGCCGATGCGGAGCAAGCCATTTGGGAGAAAAGGGGTAGCGTACGAGCGGCTTCCCGAGCTCTGCGAGAGCGAGGCGTGCCGCGACGAGAGCCGCTCCGCAGCGTCAACGTCCCTCCGATAATGCAACTCGAGGGGCATCCCCGCGGCCTGTCCATCCGTGGGCTCTGATGGCACGGGATGCGCGCGCAGCCCCCTGTCATCGTCGATCCGACGCACCGTGCTCTCCCGGGCTATCCCGCAGGTTCGGAGCAGCACGCAACAAAAAGGGAGCGGCTTCTGCCGCTCCCTGAAAAGACAGGCGTTTCCGCCCTTTCCTCTATTCGGTTACTTTTTTACTCTTGAGGCGAGCCCTCTTGCAACAATTCAAGCACCTCCCGGGCATCGTCATTGCCTTGATCAGCCGCGGCCTTCAGCCACCGGATGGCTTCTTGAGTATTTTTTTCACAGCCCTCGCCCTTATAGTAAGCTATCCCTAAATGAAACTGTCCCCATGAATCTCCGCTACGGGCCATTTCTTCGAGGATCCGGAAGGCCTTTTCCTCATTTTTCGGCAAGCCGACCCCTTCAAGAAGGCAATAACAGAGCAGCAGGCGTTCTTCCGGCCCGCCGTTCCTCAGGACGGATTCCGCATCATCCACGGAGGAGAGGAGCATGATCAAGCCCCTATCTTCTTCATCGTACAAATCGATCCGATGGTAGAAGGCAAAGGCATACCACCTCAGGGCTTCCCGCCAGTTTTCAGCGGCGGCATAGCGATTCGTGACCTCGCGAACGGCTCGAGGCTCTTGCTTCTTGGCCCGTGCAATGCACTCCTCCATGGGCACATCGTCCGATTGATCGGCCTTGACGCCGGATTGCCCCTCTTGCGTCACCTGCGGGGACTCGCTCTCCCGGGCCTCTTCATCACCGTCGTCCGCCGGGGAATCCTCCTCATCGGCATCCTCATCATCGGCATCCGCCTCATCATCCGCGTCGTCCTGCGACTGGATGCGCAAGGGCTGCGCCAGGGGCCTCGGGTCATCGTCTTCATACCCTGACGTCGTCAGCCGGAAGCGGATGAAGCCCTGCCCGCCCTTGGCATAAAGGGCCGCATCGAAGCTTGTGAAGAGGCAGGTGTCATCCACCACATACGGCGGGTAGTTCGCCAAGACACCGACGTGGTGGGCCCACAGGCCCGTGTATTTGGTGAAGTTCCACCCCTCGACGCTGAACACCATGCCGCTGTAGTCCGCAGGCAGGGCCAGCTTCTGCAGCGGGGTGGAGGCATCCTGCTGCGCGGCCGGGATCACCTCGTTGGTGATCGTCTCGTGCGGCTCATCGGTTTCGGGGCTGAAGCTCAACAGCGTCGCGCCCTTCGCGAACGGAGCGGGCAGCGTGCCCTTCAGAGCGCCATCGGCCAGCTTCAGCGGCGTGCAGGCAAAGGTCAGCACGCTCCCCTTTTCGGAACTCCCCTGCGGCACGCGCAGCACGCCCGGGCCGAAGGAGACCTCATTGAGCGTGGCACGCACCACGCCCCGGTAATCCCCCGTCCCCTTTTTGCAGGCCACAAGCCCCAGATCGCCGCCGGAAAGGGCGCTGAGCACCGGCGAGGCTGCGGCATAGAAGGCGGAAATCCTGCCGGAAATCATCGGGTCGACCATGTCGGACAGGGTGCCATCGGGATCCATATCCGACAGCAGGGCCGCGACCTCGCCGGCCGAAGTGCCGAATTCCTGCATGGCCTTGCGGCTTGCCACAAACGCATGCGTCACCTCTCCCTCATCGGGCTTCGGCATCTGCTTCCAGATGGGGCGGCTCAGGACGGATTTCGAGGGATCCGTCACCCAGGCCATCTTCTCGGGATCGTCGCAGAAGCACAGGTACAGGCGCGAGCCCTCCAGCCGATAGAGGTAGTAGAGCGTCGCCCCGTCAAAATAGGATTGAGCAGACTCCAGCCCGAGCTCCTTGACCTTGATGTTCTGCTTCGCCATGCGCATCAACTCTTTCCAGGATTGGCCGAGATCGCACTTGTATCCCCGCCATCCCTTGTATTCGAAGGGCTCGGACTTGAGGGCGACGGCGTTGCTGAAGATTTTCCCGAATCCCTGCGCGAGGAAGGCAAGCGCGGCATCCCCTCCCTCCGGCGCCTCCGCTACCGCGTAGATGGTGCCCACGGAGAAACGGCGGCCGGAGTCCGCGATGCGACGCAACAGGGCTTTGCCCCGTTCATTGCCGCGCTTCATCTTCTCTGCCAGCTCAGGGTCGCCCACCGCGGACTCGGGCTGATTCATAAACGCAACCGTCTCGAGCAGGGTCATGCTCAAGGTGCAGACGCGGTAATAATCCACCAGGGACTGCGTCTCGGTGCAGCCGAAGGCGAAGCGGCCATCGGGCACAAAGGACGCAAGGGCCATCTTCTTCTCCACGGCCCACTGCACGTCGGCGGGCATGAGAGCCAGCAGAGGCAGGCTCTTCTCCCACTGCGGAGCGGCGGAGGGCGCGGTGCTGTCCGCCATGGCTTTCCGAGCGCAGTCCGTGAGGATCTCCGTGTCGGCGGCGAGAACTTGCAGGCCGCTCGCCAAGCTCAGGGAGCAAGCCATCCAAATACTCGTGTATGTTTTCATATGATAATGTGTTAAGTTGAAGCCTCAGCCTCTTCGCTCGGTCAGGGAGTTGGAAGCTCGCGGCGCTCAGGAAGAGGCACGGATTTTTTATATCATGCAGGGCGCCGGCAGGCAAGCTCATTTGTTGGTAGCAGGCCCCGCCTGAGGGGCAGAACGCCGTTCAGGCGTTTCCCTGCGCTTCCCGCGAGCCGGCGACGCCGGGCGCGTAGGGCTGAGGCTCGGCGGGTGGCGGCGTTTGGGCTGTGGATGGGAGGGTGCGAAGGCGTTGCCGGCGGCGGCGCTCATCGTCCGGACGGCGTTACTCCTTTTCGCGCCGCGAGGCATTCCAAATCAGCACGCAGATCAACGACGCACACAGGAAGACGCTGTAAAAGGCCAGCATCGGCAAGAGGGAGCCGGACGCCGCAAACATGATCCCCTGACTCGGATGCCCGAAATCATGCAGGCGGGACAAGAACACCGGAATCGCGCCGTAACCGGCAGCGGCCAGGAATCGGGACAGCCAGATGGGGTACAGCCGCTTCAGCACCGGCACATGGGCTTGCCCGATGAGCAAAACCGCGTAAGTGACCCAAAAAAGGGAGGCCGCGGTAGCGTATTCGCTCCGAAAGGGCAGGAAGATCAGGCAGTAGCCGTAGACTCCGCCTGAGGCGAGGGCGAGGAGCAGGGCAAGAAGGAGCAAACGTTTCATCGCGTTCCTTATAACACGCCGAGCATGGCGAGGCAAGCCGCAGGGGATGGCATGACAAACAAATCCGCTAGGCCGCGCAGGGGCACCGTACGCTTCCTTTTTCCGCTCCGGGGGGCGCAGGCCGGCGTTCTCTCATGCGAGGCGCGGCAGGGCAAGCCTTTATGGCCGCCGCGAGGCGGGATGCGGGGATCGCGCCCTCAGTTGATCAAGCCGTCGATGCACGTGTTCCAAGGGTCTGCATCCAATTCATGCACCGAGAAGGATACCACCAGGGAATCGAGCGATAACGCCACTTGGAAGTACCAGTAACCCTTGACGAAGCGGTCCAGCGCGTCGCAGAAGCAAGCCCAATCCTGAGGCGATAAATCGAGCTCGATGCTGTTGCCCCAGCGTGACCACTTCGGCGCTTCCGCCTGCCGGACGGTCAATTTCTCCATTCGGACGGTATCTTCCTTGTACGCTCGGTTATAATAAAACAAAGACCTTTCCTTGAGTTTGGCAAAAAAGGACCACGCATCAGGCCCCAGCGAGCCCTTGGCGGTGATGCACAGAGGGCCTTTGATGCCGATGTGCCCCGGCCGTTCCCCGTTGCCCTTGACGTATCGCTTCTGCTTTTCCATATCCTGCTTCAGCTTGGCGCAGGTATCCATGCTCAAACTGATGTTGAGCTCGTTTTTGTTCTTGAGAAAGAATATGCAGTCCATGCCGGGGAAGGTGCGGGATGTCATAAATTGCCGGCACCCCTTCTCCGCCCCTCGGGAGGGTGCTTTTTCTCCTCCTCCGGGAGCGGGTGGGTGCGTGTCTATTTTATATCATGCGGGGCGCTGCAGCGCAAGCCGTTTTGGGTGGGGGAAATCGAACCGGTCGACGCCCGCCTGCCGCGCGGCTGCCGACAGCGAGGACGGCTCAGCCGTGCCGGGTGGGTGGGGCGGGCGCTTAACCTGCTGCGTTTTGCGCCGATACCTTGGCGCCCTTTTCGATCAGCAGACGCGCGATGTCGGTTTTGCCTCGGCGGACAGCCAGATCCAGCGGGGTTTCGCCTTGCCGATCTCTGGCATGCACATCGGCTCCCTGCCGGAGGAGCACGCGGGCGACGCCGGTGTTGCCGTAGTAGGCCGCCTCGTGCAGCGGCGTCAGGCCGACGTCGTTCCTGGCATTGACCTCGGCCCCCTTGGCGATGAGCAGGCGGGCGACCTCGGGGTTGCGAATCACATGCAAGGGCGTCTTGCCTCGCTTGTCGCGCGCGCGGATGTCGGCGCCCTTGCTGATGAGCAAGCGGGCGATGTCGACATTCCAAGCCGTGTGCAGCGGGGTGCGGCCCTCCCGATCTGCCGCATTGACCCGCGCGCCCCGCTCGATGAGCAGGCGCGCCAGAGCGGCGCTGTTGGCCTGGTGCAGCGGGGTTCTGCCGTTCTGATCCGCCGCGTTCACGTCCGCGCCCTTCTCGATGAGCAGGCGGGCAATGTCGGCGCTCATGGCGGAATGGAGGGCGGTTCTGCCGGATTCCGTCCCGGCGCGGACATCGGCGCCCTTCTCGATGAGCAGACGGGCGACGTCCGCATTCCGCGCGCGAAAGAGCGGCGTCTCGTCACAAGAGCTTCGGGCGTTCACGTCCGCCCCCCTCGCGATGAGCAGGCGAGCGAGGTCCGCGTCGCCGGCCCAAACCGCCAGGTGCAGCGGGGTGTAGTCGCGGTAGGCGTACGCGGCATTGACGTCCGCGCCTTCGTCGAGCAGCCGGCTCAACTGCGCGGAGTCACCGGCCGCCACGGCGCAAAAGAGCCGTTGATCGCGAACGGAGTCGCAGGATGAAAACAGGCTCGCGCCGAGCAAGCTAACACCCAGAAGAAGTGCGGTACGGGTCGGATTCATCGGGCTGATGCGGGCTTGGGGTTCACGATTGCCGCTCCGGGCGTCGCCGCATGGGACCGAGCCGGGGCTGCCAGCCGGACAAAATCCGGGGCTATGCTCAGTTGGAATTGTCGGTAAATGCTCTGCTCATCTTTCATGCCGGAAGGCGGCCAGGGAAAAGAGGCTCCCTCCTCAAAGCTGATTCCCGAATCGAGGGCTTTGAACGTGGCAAACAGTTGGCAGATCTTGCCCCCGTGGCACATCGGCACGACTTGGTAGGTCAATTGGGTCAATGCCAAACGGGTGCCTCGCGGCACATCCGGCTGTTCGTCCATGGTCATGATGTGAGTCTCACCCTGCGCGGTCGTGCGCGTGCGACAGTCGTACAGCGCCGCGTAGATCTCGGGCTCGCTCGGCAGGCTCACTTCCCGGCGCTCGGCATGTTGCGGCGCCTCCGACGTCTGCATGGGGAGGCAACTGCACAAGAAGCCTCCCATGCCCATCGACAAGCCCATCGTTTTCAGAAGATGCGTTTTCATTCGTGCTGTGACCTTATCCACGCCTACCGACACCCCCTTCTCTGCCCCCTCGGGAAGGCGTTTTTTCTCCTCCTCCTGGCGCGGGTGGGTGCGTGTCTATTTTATATCATGCAGAGCGTTGCAGGGCAAGCAGCTTTTTGAGGGGAAATCGGGCGGGGCGGAGTCCTCGCGCACCGCCTCTTGCCTCATTTTTTGCCGTCGATGTTCTGAAGGATGATGTGTTTCTCTTCTTCCGTGAAGTACTCATCCAAAGGGTGAACCCGAAGGTCGGGTTCTCCGAACCACCGACTTTCTATTTCACCGATGGATAAGACCTTGTCATTCAGCAAAGAGAATGATTTGATGCACTTCCCGTCACCATCAACGACCTCGATGTCCAGGTGTGAATACATAGAAGGATGAGGATTATAACAAAACCCCGTTGAAAATATGTACGCCGATTCTCGGCAGGCGATTGCCAATAATTTTTTCTGAAGATCGTCGCTCGTCTCTCCATCCTTCATCACAAAGAGAACGTTTCGGGATGAATAGTCCGGGCTTGTCTTGACCACCTGCACATGTTTCGCCTTCGGCAAAACCGATGCGTAACAGATTTGCTGGCCGACTTGCTGGCATTGGGTGAGAGCACAACAGGATGAAAGGAGCGCAAGGCTGATGATTCGATGGGTGTTTAACATAGGGTATATCCGTGAGTTTCTCGGGCGAACATGCGGACTCCGCATCGCGGAGAGCGTTCGGAAGGTCTTGAAGGCCGCCCGGGAGGGGGAGGGAACTCTGTCGCGATGCGTGGGGAGCGTGCTGTTATCGCGAGTATAATCGATGGGCGGCGGCCTTGTCAAGCCCGGGTTTCTCGGCTTCGGGAGGATGGCGGACTTTGAGAGCTTGCGCTCGCCGCAGCCTTGAAAGATGTTCGGGCCATCCGAAACACATGTCTCCACAGAGGGGCCGAGCGATCTCCCGTTCGGTTCCCCATATTCGGATGGACTTCGATGCTGACGGAAGCATGCATGCGATCCAACGCCTCGATTGTTTCCGACTCCAACTCCGGCCAACACCAGGAGCCGTTCGTGAAATAATCCATTTGCAGCAACATGTTTCGCCCGGAGGTCGGCAGCAAGTCTGCCACGCCTCTCAGGAAATATTCAAGTCCATCTTCATCGGCGTCAAAAATAAAATAGGGGACTTTGCCGAATCGACACGGAAAGACATAAAAATCCCTCATCTTTTCATCGGCGAAGCGCTGAAATATCGCCTCATACTTCTGACTGAATCTCAAGACATAATAACCATCGACGGCGCAGCGGGAACTCCGAAAGAAAGGCGAAAAGACTCCGTAGCTGAAATCGGATCCATGCATGGCAAGCGCATGGATCATTTCCCGAGATAATTTGATTCTCCGATGCTGCGTTCTTCCGTCCTCCGTGTCGGTCACATAAAAGCGCTCGATCTTCACCCCGAGAGAATAGGAGCGTTGCAACAGGCGGCACAGATAACGCAGCTTGGCGGGCACGGCTGATCGCGGGATATCCCCACCGATATCTTTCCAGCAATCATCATCGTCCGGGTCCCCCTCGGAAGATACGAACGGCAGCTTTACGGATAGATTCACCATAAACGAGTCTATGTGATGACGCACTTGGCGCTTACTCAGTATTCGGCAACGATGACTTTGGGAGCTTCCTTACCGCACGGCAAATCCTTGATGGTGAAGAAGTCAGTGAAAGTCCTTTCTTCACCGTTTATGGTTTCTTTTGCTGTAATAAAAACCTCCAACTCCTTCGGGAAATAGGTTGGATACGAGATGTGCACCACCCCATCTTCACGCACCGTCACAAACTTAGGATCCGAATCTTTATCATACTTGATACACCCATCCTCACTGTCTAAGTGATAACCATTCGTGCCGGTAAGTTCTACCTCCATGCGCTTAAATTCAGAGAAGTAGGGAGTCGAGATGATCCCCTTTCCATGATCGGGAAAGATCTGCAGACAGAAATTCTTAGGAAGTTTACCGCTCGAATCGAGTAGCTTAATCTCCCTCGTTAGTAGTGTAGGTTGGCAACCCTCGGCTCCAAACCAACTACGGAACGGATGAGAGTTATTCTGAAGGCACCCTGTCCCCAGCAAGCAATAGGTCACACCTAATGAGATCATCAGAGCTGCATTTTTATTCATCGCTTCGTTTTTTCGTGTTGTGTGACGGCTTGAACCGGCAGCCCTTCCCCTCGCCCCTCGGGAAGGCGTTTTTGCTCCTCCTCCGGACACGGGTGGGTGCGTGTGTATCTTATATCATGCGGGGCGCAGTAAGCTGGCACCCCTTCTTCGACACACGGGAGGGCGTTTTTTACCCCCGAGCACGAGTGGGTGCGTGACTATCTTATATCATGCTGGACGATGCAACGCAAGCCATTTTTTGAGGGAATTTGGAGCGTAGGAGCGGCTTCCCGAGCTCTGCGAGGGCGAGGAGCGCAGCGACAAGTGCCGCTCCGCAGCGTAAAAGTCCCTCAAAAAATGGGGTTCGAGGGTCATCCCTGCGGCCTCTGTGTACATCTGGGGGCTTTGATTGCCCAGCGTTGAATGCGCTCGTTGCCCGTTGTAGTAGTCGAGCCAGCGAGCCGTTCTTTCCTTGGCTATCTGTAGACTCGGAATATCTTCGAGCAGAAAAAACTCGTGTTTGTAGGTGCGCCAGAAGCGCTCCATCACGATGTTATCTGCCCATCGACCTTTGCTGTCTTGGCTGATGAGAATACCCTCTTCGAGCATCCTTGTCTGCCACCTCTCTGAGGTATACTGACTTCCTTGATCCGTATTGAATATCTGAGGCCTGCGCCCGGTCGAGAACGCCATCTCCAGAGCCTCCAGGCACAGATCCGTGCTCATGTTATCTTTCAGGCTCCAGCCTAATATTCCGCGGCTTGCCCAATCCATCACCGCACAGAGATCGTCGTTTTTTGTCCGATTTGGAGGTAGGTGATGTCACTCGTCCACACTTCGTCAATTCGTTCTATCTTTTTATCTCTGAGACGATAAGGATACTTCCCTCCTTTCCTTGGATTCGCCGTCACAGTCGTCTGTGGATGCCGGAAGATGGTGCGCAGGCCCAGTTTCTTCCGAATCGTGGCGATGCGTTTGTAGCCGGCCCTAATGCCATGCTGGCGCTCCAGCATACAAGGGAGACGACGTCGTCCCAACGTTGCATCTTGAAGGTAGAGTGCTTGCAGGGCTCGAGCCAGGTTTGCTTCCGCCTCCTGCTCCGCTGCCGTCGGTGTCACCGGTTTGTAGTAAC
>ERZ772860.703-NODE-703-length-27995-cov-3.548998_pt1 | contig 27995 bp, 23 predicted proteins | sample MGYA00511342_ERZ772860 | MGnify/ENA primary metagenome ERZ772860 (study PRJEB29015, sample SAMEA2737665) | human gut metagenome | biome: human gut; feature: human-associated habitat; material: faeces | place: China | collected 2012 ... | reverse complement strand
TCTGAGGAGGTACCATGTACCTGCACATCGGCAACAATGTCATGCTGCCAGAAAAGCACATCATCGGCGTCTTTGATCTCGAGATCACGTCGCAATCGAAAAGAACGTCAGAATTTCTCCGCCGGGCGGAGGATGAGAGCTTAGTCATCGACGCCTGCGAGGACATTCCCAAGTCGTTTTTAGTGTGCGACCACCCGTATCACCCGCAATTGGTTTATTTATCCGAGCTTTCGAGCCAAACACTGCAAAAGAGAATGGAGGAGCAGACATGAAGATCCCCGTTGCTTTGACAATGCTGGCAAGTCCCTTTTCCCTTCCCCACAATGAGCGCTGGATACTGCCCATCGCGCTCGGCTTTTTCACGCTGCTGACGGTGTATTTCACGTGGCGGCTCAAAACGGACGAGGGCGACAAGTGGCTCTTTCGGAAGAAAATGAAGGTGTCGGCGCTCTTCTGGCTTGCATGCGAAGTGCTCTGGCAGTTCCATGGTGCGGATTCGACGTTTCCCGTCGGGCCGATCACGGGCATTTTGTTTCTGTACCTAATGAGTCAGGCGCTTGTATACGGCGTCTATTGGCTAATTAAGAGAAAGAAAACAACAGCCGCGATGTAAGCGGCTTTCCCATCAAAATAGTGCTCGAGGCAGGGAGAAACGGGCCGGAAAGGGCTCCGACCCGGTTCTTCCTGCCTGATGACGAAAGGAGAACCCAAATGGCAGAAAATGAGATCCTGCAATCCACGGCGGTGGATGAAAACAATGATTATAACGCCTCGGAAATTCAAGTTCTCGAGGGGCTTGAGGCGGTGCGCAAGCGCCCGGGCATGTACATCGGCTCGACGTCGGTGAGCGGCCTGCACCACCTTGTCTATGAAATTGTGGATAACTCCATCGACGAAGCGCTTGCGGGCTACTGCACGGAAATTCAAGTGACGATCAACGAGGGCAACACCATCACCGTTGTGGATAACGGCCGCGGCATTCCGGTCGACATTCAGGCGCAGACGGGCCGTCCCGCGCTCGAGGTTGTCTATACCGTGCTGCACGCAGGCGGCAAATTCGGCGGCGGAGGCTACAAGGTCTCCGGCGGTCTGCACGGCGTCGGCGCGTCCGTCGTCAACGCGCTGAGCGAGTGGCTCGAGGTCGAGGTGCATAAGGACGGCAGCATCTATCAGATGAAATTCGCGCGCGGCGCGATCACGCAGGAAATGCGCGTCATCGGCAAGACCGACCGCCACGGCACGAGCGTCACCTTCAAGCCCGACCCCGAGATGTTCGACACGACGGAATACGACTATGAGATCCTGCACACAAGGATGCGCGAGCAGGCCTTCCTGAACGCCGGCCTGAAGATCTCCATCCGCGACGCCCGCACCGAGGACGGCCCGTCGGATTCCATGTGCTACGAGGGCGGCATCCGCGAGTTCGTCCGCTGGATCAACCGGAACAAGAACGCGATCCAGGAGGACGTGATCTACATGTCCGGCCGCAAGGACGACTCCGTGGCCGAAATCGCCATGCAATATAACGACGGCTATAACGAGGTCGTGGTGTCCTTCGCAAACGACATCCACACGCCCGAGGGCGGTATGCACGAGACGGGCTTCAAGGCGGCTCTGACGCGTGTTTTGAACGCTTACGGAACAAAATACGGCATCATCAAGGGTGACGACAAGGTCTCTGGCGAGGACTGCCGCGAGGGTCTGACCGTCGTGATCTCGGTGAAGCTGCCCGAGGCGCAGTTCGAGGGGCAGACCAAGCAGAAGCTCGGCAACGCCTATATCCGCACGCTCGTCGACAGCATTGTGTCCAGTCAGCTTGCAACCTACCTTGAGGAGAACCCCGCCTCGGCGCGCATCGTGCTCGACAAGGCCATGATGGCCAACCGCGCCCGCGAGGCTGCGCGCAAGGCGCGCGAATCCATCCGCAGAAAGACTGCGCTCGGCGGCGCGGCCATGCCGGACAAGCTCCGCGACTGCAACGAGACCGATCCCTCCCTCACCGAGCTTTACATCGTCGAGGGCGACTCGGCAGGCGGCTCGGCCACGCAGGGCAGAGACTCGCGTTTTCAGGCGATCCTGCCGCTCTGGGGCAAGATGCTCAACGTCGAGCGCGTGCGCGAGGACAAGGTCATCGGCAACGATAAATTGCAGCCCGTCATTACCGCGCTCGGCGCGGGCATCGGCGAGGAATTCAACCTTGACAAGCTGCGCTATCACAAGATCGTCATCATGGCCGATGCCGATGTCGACGGCAGCCACATCCGCACGCTGCTGCTGACGTTCTTCTTCCGCTTCATGCGCCCGCTCATCGACGGCGGCTATGTCTACTCCGCCATTCCGCCGCTGTATAAGCTCAACCGCGGCAAGACCACGCGCGTGGCTTTTTCCGACGAGGAGCGCGACCAGATCTCGGCCGAGATGCGCGGCGACAATCCGAATGCGAAGATCGACATCAACCGCTTCAAGGGCCTCGGCGAGATGGACCCGCACGAGCTCTGGGAGACGACCATGAACCCCGAGACCCGCACGCTCAAGCAGATCACGCTCGAGGACGCCGTGCACGCCGACGAGGTATTCACCGTGCTCATGGGCGAAAAGGTCGAGCCGCGCAAGGCGTTCATCGAGCAAAACGCCAAGTACGCGGTCAATATTGACATTTAAGGAGGTGTGCAGCCATGGCCAAGGATTATAAACGGGAGGACATTCTCTATCCCGACCAGAAGATCATTCAAAGCGAACTCGTCCATGAGATGCAGACCTCTTACATCGAGTATGCCATGTCCGTCATCGTCGGACGTGCGCTGCCGGATGTGCGCGACGGTCTCAAGCCCGTGCACCGCCGCATCCTCTACGCCATGTATGAGGACAATCTGACCTCGGACAAACCGTTCAAAAAATCCGCCACCTGTGTCGGTGACGTGCTCGGCCGGTATCATCCCCACGGCGACGCGTCCGTGTACGACGCGATGGTGCGTCTGGCGCAGGACTTTTCCATGCGCTACATGCTCGTCGACGGCCACGGCAACTTCGGCTCCGTGGACGGCGACCCCCCGGCCGCTTATCGATACACCGAGGCGCGCCTGTCGAAGATCGCCAACGAAATGCTGCGCGACATCGACAAGGACACCGTCGACTGGGACCCGAACTTTGACGAGACGCGCCGCGAGCCGCGCGTGCTCCCGTGCCGGTTCCCGAACCTGCTCGTTAACGGCAGCTCCGGCATCGCCGACCGCAGCGCTTCCAGGCCCCGGTCGCATTCGGCGCGCCGTTCGTTGTATTTGGAATCGGCAAGGGAGCGCTTCTTGTTGGTGTTGCCGACGACGATCACATAGCCTTCCATGTTCAGCGGAACCGTCTCGCTGGCGACTGACGCGCAGTCGAGCAGAATGCCGCAGCCCGCCTTGCCGTTGGCGCATGCATACTGATCCATAATGCCGCAGTTGACGCCGACAAAGCGGTTTTCAGCGCGCTGCGCCAGCAGCGACAGCTCCCGCAGATCTATCTCCCCGCCGCACATCGTCTGCACCGCGTAGCCTGTCACGACCTCAATCGACGCCGACGACGACAGCCCCGCGCCGAACGGCAGAGTCGAATAGAAGAGCATGTCAAAGCCTTTGAGCGCAACGCCCGCCTCGGCCAGCTCGTTCAGGACGCCGAGCTGATACGCGCCCCACGCCTTGCCGCGCCATTTGTCAAGCTCGGAGAGGCGCGCCTCCACCATCGTTCCTTTCAGATCGTCGGCGGCCAGCCGCACAAGATCGCTCCCGTTTTCCCGAATCAGCAGATAGTTGCCGATCGTCAGAGCGGCCGGCAGCACAAAACCGCCGTTATAATCGATATGTTCGCCGATCAGGTTGACCCTGCCGGGCGCGAAAAACAGCCGCGGGGCCTCCCCGCCGCCGTACAGTTCGCCAAATTGATTCAGAAGCCTTTGATACGTCGCTTCCTCCATGAAAACAAACACGCTCCCACCGTAAAAATTCCGATTTCACTTACTATATTATAGCATATCCAGTCAATACGTCCAAGCCGGCGCCGGCCGCGTTTTTCTCCGCCAGCCGCCGGCTTGCAATCCGCGCCGGTCTTTTGTATAATAGAGCGTATGATTACAGACCGGTCGGACACTCAATCTCCAACCGGCAAATGAGCGGGAGTTCTATACTATGCATGAAATCAATCTGGAAGCGGGAATGCCCCATACCGATGCCGCGATACGCCGTCTGACCGCGATCCTCCACGCCCAGCGCGCCGCGCGCACCAAGGCGTTTAAAATCATCCACGGTTACGGCTCCACCGGAAAAGGCGGCGCGCTTCGCGTCGAGCTGCGCCGTTATCTCGACGCCTGTAAACGGAAGGGATTGATCTCCGGCTATGTCAGAGGCGAGGAATTCTCCATTTTCGACGCCGGTACGCGCGCGCTGCTCGCCCGCTGCCCCGAGGCGGCCAAGGATCGAGACCTTGAAAAATACAACAACGGGATCACGATTATCCTGCTGTAACGGCGCCGTTCTCCGTTCACAAACTGGTTACATGTGAACTTTTTACAAAAAACGACGCATTTTGACCGCTTTTATCGTTGACTTGCATTTTATCTGTCCATTGCATTGAAGTGGTATTTTTTGTATAATTATATTGTGTCTTGCAGAAAAACGTTTAGGAGGATTTTTGTGGAAAAACTATTCAAGATCAGGCAAAGAGGCTCCACCGTAAGAACTGAGATCATCGGTGGTATTGTTACCTTTTTTGCGATGGCGTATATCATTTTCGTCAACCCAGAGTACCTCTCTCAGACAGGCATGAACTATCACGCAGTTTTGCTCGCAACCTGTATTTCCTCTGCCATCGGCTGTTTCCTCACCGCTTTCCTCGCTAACGTCCCCTTTGCACAGGCGCCCGGCATGGGGCTCAACGCGTTCTTTACGTATACGATCTGTTTCAGCATGGGATATACGTGGAAACAGGGTCTGACCATCGTCCTGATTTCGGGTATTCTGTTCCTCATTCTCACGCTCAGCCCGCTGCGTTCCAAGCTGATCGCATCCGTTCCGGCGTTCCTGAAAAATGCCATCTCCGCCGGTATCGGTCTTTTTATCGCTTTCATCGGCCTTCTGAACGCCGACATCATCAAGCTGTTCGGAGATACCGTTGTTGACGGCGTTGTCGTCGGTAAGGATTATGCCGATATGGGCAACATTCTTTCGGGTACGCCGCTTCTCGCCCTCATCGGTCTGATTATTACCGCTCTGCTCCTTGTCTGGAAAGTAAAAGGCGCGATTTTCATCGGCATCATCATTACGACTCTGATCGGTATTCCGATGGGACAGACGACTTTTGCATGGGAATCCATCAGCCTTGCCACTCTCGGCGAAACTTTCTTCAAATTTGATTTTCACGGTCTGATGGCCGTCGAGGGCGGCTTGTTGGCTTTGATTACCGCTGTCGTCAGTTTCTTCGTCGTCGACTGCTTTGACACAGCCGGCACTTTGATCGGCACGGCCGCCAACGCCGGCATGCTTGACGAAAAAGGCAACCTCCCCGGCGGTGACCGCGCGATGATCGCAGACGCTATCGCCACCTGTACAGGCGCCGCGCTCGGTACTTCTACGGTTACCACCTACGTTGAATCCTCGACGGGTATTTCCGAAGGCGCCCGCACCGGTCTCCACTCTGTCGTCGTGGGTATTTTGTTCCTTCTCGCCTGTTTCGTCGCCCCGGTGGCCGGAATCATCCCGACAGCCGCCACTGCCCCTGCGTTGATCATTGTCGGCGTATACATGCTGGCGGGTGCTACCAAAATCAACTGGTCGAATCTCGAAGAGGCGATTCCGGCTTTCCTGACGATCGCCATGATGCCGTTTGCTTACAGCATTTCCGACGGTATTGGTTTCGGTTTCATCACCTATTCCATCTTAAAACTCTGCCGCGGTAAAGCCAAAGAGGTTCCGATTCTGGTTTACATCATTTCCGTGCTCTTTATCGTCCTATACGTTCTGACTTATCTGTAAACCAATCTTAATTGAACATTTCCGCTTTCCCCATAAGGCGCGCCCGAAAAGGCGCGCCTTATGTAAGGAATCGGCAAAAATTTCACGAGAGGATTTGATACCAATGGCTCACAACCCAAACCCCGTCACCGACGGCCCCGTCTATGACGCGCGGACGCTCGGCGTGCCGAGAATGCTGCTCCTGGGTTTCCAGCACACCTTTGCAATGTTCGGCGCAACCGTCCTTGTTCCGATGCTGACAGGGCTCAGCATTGCGACGACGCTGATGATGGCCGGCCTCGGCACCCTGTTTTTCCACCTCGTTACCAAAGGCAAGGTGCCTGCGTTTTTAGGCTCGTCGTTCGCCTTTCTCGGCGGTTACGCCGCCGTGGCTCCGTTGGCGGGTAAAACGCTGGAAGACGGCTCTTTCATGTCCAACGCACAGCTTCTCCCTTACGCCTGTCTCGGCGTCGCCTGCGCCGGACTGGTTTACCTGATTCTTGCCGGTCTTTTCAGGCTGTACGGAATCAACAAGGTCATGCGCTTCTTCCCGCCGGTCGTCACGGGTCCGATCATCATTTCAATCGGTCTCGGTCTCGCCGGCAGCGCCGTGAATAACTGCGGCAACAACTGGCTGCTGGCCGTGATCGCGCTTGCCATCGTCATTATCTTTAACATCTGGGGCAAGGGCATGTCGAAGATCATCCCCATCCTGCTCGGCGTGCTTGGCTCCTGCGCAATCGCCGCGATCCTCGCGCTCTGCTTCGGCGAAACGATCACGCTGGAAGACGGCTCGAAGTACATCGCCCTCGGCGGCAACGTAAACCTGAAACTCTTCTCTGTCGCAGCGCTCGACAACCTGAAAGCCGCGGCCTGGATCGGTTTCCCCATTAAAACTTCTCAAACCGTTTTCGGCATAGATTGGAGCAATACCTCTCTGATTATCAGTTCCATCGTCGCCATCATGCCGCTCTCTCTCGCCACCATGATGGAGCATATCGGCGATATCTCCGCCATCAGCTCTACCGTCGGCAAAAACTTCATCAAAGATCCCGGCCTGCACAGAACGCTGATCGGCGACGGCATCGCGACCTCGATCGCCGCGCTTGTCGGCGCTCCCGCAAATACGACCTACGGTGAAAACACCGGCGTGCTCGCGCTTTCACGCGTCTATGACCCCCGTGTCATTCGCCTCGCGGCGATCATCGCCGTGATTCTCTCCTTCTCCCCGAAGTTCGCCGCGCTCGTCAGCCTGATCCCCACGGCGATCATCGGCGGAATCTCTTTTGTCCTCTACGGCATGATCTCCGCCATCGGCGTGCGCAACGTCGTAGAAAACAAAGTCGATTTTACAAAGAGCCGCAACCTGATTATCGCCGCGATCATCCTCGTCTCCGCGCTCGGTTTGGGAACGGTTTCCTTCGCCATCGGCAGCGTGACCATTTCGCTGTCCGCCCTCGCCGTCGCCTCCATTCTCGGTATTCTCCTCAACGCGATCCTGCCCGGCAACGACTACAAATTCAAGAAGGACGACGAGCTTCCCGAATCGACCACTTTCAACATTTAACTCGTTTCGTATACAGACAGAGGCCGCCTGTTTCAAAAACAGGCGGCCTCTGATTTTATTTGAACGGTTTGATCGGCCCTCTGCCGCGCGTTAGCCTCGCTCTCGTTGGGTAAGCATGCGTCTCCCCGGGAAAAACCACGCTGTCTCCTCTGCCCGCCGACCTATTGCCACCAGTGAATCAATCTTAGCTTTCGGCCGTGGTATGCAGACTCTTTGAATTTGCTTTCGCTTGCGTGATGCGTTGTCAGCAGTTTTCTCGCTTCACTCGAATCTTTTTTTCCGGGCGTAGCTACGCTTTACGGAAAAGAGAGGTTTTGAAGATATCAAAACCTCTCTTGATGAGTTCAGGTCAAAACGCTTTCCCAAGGTTCAACCGGATACCGATGGCAAGAAAAATTTCTGTAAAATTGAACAGCCCCCAACAGCCCATTTTGCGGATATTATAGCTCTCGGCTATCGCTATAAACAGATGATCTTATCATCCAGCTCGCTCAGAGCCGCGTCATGTGAAACGCAGATCAGCGTACCGTGATAGCTCTTGATCCACCCGATCAGCCATTCCCTGCCCGCCGCGTCGAGATGATTCGACGGCTCATCGAGAATCGTCAGAGGCGCGCGACGAGACAATGCCCTTGCCAGACTGATTCGCTGTTTCTCCCCGCCGGACAACGGAATTTCACCGTCCGTAACTCTTTTGTCCGCGATTTCCGCTAAGCCGGCGGCATACAGAATCTGCGAAAGCTCTGCTTCCGTCATATCCTCCCTACCCAGCCTTACGTTGTCCGCCACTGTGCCGTCGCAGAGCCACGGTTCCTGCATCGCTACGGCAAGGTTTCGCCGCCAGAGCGATAGATCCGCCTCCGTCACGTCGCAGCCGTTCATCCGAATCCGTCCTCCGGCAGGTGTGCAGAGACCGGTGAGCAGTCGGATCAATGTCGACTTTCCGGTTCCGTTTGCGCCCGCAACGGCAAGCTTCTCTCCCTGCCACAGTTGAAACGACAGATCTTGCAACAGAATTTTTTCGTCGTAGCCAAACGTGATTTTTTCGACGGATAGCTCTGCGCCGCAGCCCGGCTTTTTACCACCGCGCCGCTCCGGTTCTTCGTAAAAAACCGCCATCCGCTCTTCCAGTCCATGCATCAGCGGCAGCTTTCGGAACAAATAACTCAGACCTTCCAAAGCTTCTCCGAGCACTCCGAAATATCCGAGCATGGCGGCAACGTCCCCAGTGCCGATGCTCCCTTCGGCGACAAACAGCGCGCCGATCAAAAGAATCAGCAGTGTCGCCGCCGTATCGGTCAGCGCCTTGGCGCCGCCGGCTACCGCGTCAAATACGGTCTTTTTCCGCAGTGTAATCGCATAGTAACGCCGGAATTCCGTATCCAATAGCGCACGCCAGCGCTCGGCCAGCCCAAGCAGGCGCAGCGTATGAGGCACGGTCGTCAACTCAGCCTCCCGTGCGCGGGTCGCCGAACGGTATTCGCGCGTCTGCCGGTCAAATTGCGCTTCTCGCTTGCGAACCAACAGCGGTACGGTCAATTTCGTGAGCGCCAACGCCAGAGTACAAAGCGCATAGGACGGACTGACGCCTGTCATCCTCCAAGCCAACAGCATGAACGTAAACGGCAACGTCAATAGGCTGACCCGGATAACCAGCCAAAAATAACGATAATCTATCGGATCCTCTTCCATGCGCTGCGTAACCTCGCCCACATCCGTTTTCATCGCCGCAACATAAGATTTGTCAAAAAATCGGCTCAGAACCCTCCGGTCGTGCCGCAGCGCGCCGGACAGCATGCAAACATTAGACAGATAATTGATTACGGGGACGGCGACTGCGGTTACCGCCATGTAAATTAGCAGAGCCGACAGGCTCTTGGCCGCCAGTTTGGTTTCCAAGGCAAACACCGCATCCGCCAATCCGCCCAGCGCATCCGCTGTCAGAATCGACGCAGCGGCGGCCAGCAAATCGGCGAATGTCCATACCAGCAACGTTTGCCACATCGTTTGGCGGCAATCGCTGTGGATTTTGCCGCTAATCAGCCGTTTTTCAGGTCGTTTCATGCCGTATGCACCTCCCCGTTTTCCACTCGTAGCTCATACTGCGCACAACCTTCCAAGGCATCGCCGTGGGAAACATAGAGCGTCGTGCCGGTTCTTTCAGCGATCAGCTCGCGCAGTACGGCAATCCCCGCCGTATCCAAGGAATTTGCCGGTTCGTCCAGAATCAACAAGCGCGGAGCAGCGGCGAATACCACAGCGAGAAACACCTTTTTGCGTTCCCCTCCCGACAATTCTCTCACATCGACGGCCAGCTGCGCTTCGCTGAGACCAAAACGACAGGCAATGGCTGCTGCTTTTTCGCCTGCCATTGCAAGCAGATCTGCCCCGGGAATGCCGAACAAAGCATCCGTCTGCGGCAGATAGGCGATTTGTTCCGGCCGCAGAACAAACGCCTCCCCGCTATCCGGCTTCAAGAGGCCAGCCAGCAGCCTGAGCAGCGTCGTTTTGCCCGCGCCGTTTATACCGGTCACAGCAGTCGTCGTGTCAGGCGCAATGCAGACCGTCACATCACGCAGGACTCTGCCGAAAAAAACGTGCTCGAGCGCCGTCCGATTTGAAAAGCGTTCCTTTTCCGGCGTGAGCCACGGATTCAGACGGCCGAATGCCGTTCGGGTCACGGCGAGTTCCGGAATTTTTGCAAACAACTCGTTCACCGCCGCAAAAAAGGTTCCCGCCAGTGCGGCGGTCGCGACGGCGTCGGAAACAGACACTCCCCGCCTAAGTACATAAGCGCCCGCCACACCGTAAGCCCCATATTTCAGTAACGTAGAAATTGTCGATTCCACGGCATTTTCTGCGCCGCTTGCAAGCTCGGTACGGTTTCCAATGCGGATGTACGCACTATGCAATCGTTTCAATCCGGCAAACCATCGGTCTTTGGCGTCGTACAGACGGATGTCGGCAAAGCCTTTGTAACCGGAAACTATATAATCGGTCAGACGGCCTTCAATCTCTCGTGAATCGACATAGTAGCGCTGAAAATATTTCTTGACTACAATCGGCGGAAGAATCTGTAACGCCGCCATCCCGCAGTAAAGCAGCGCCAACACGGGTGCGCGCACGGTCAGATACGCTATGTAGATCAGGGCGCTCAGCAGCGCCGCGGCAATCCCCGGGATCAATCCTGTACAGGCGTCGCATACTCTGTTCAAATCGTCATTGAATTTTTCCTTCGCGTCGCCCCGTTTCTCCTGCGCAAGTACAGACAGCGGTCGTTCCAGAAACAACCTGTAAAATGTCTGCTGCACGGAATTGCGGCCGGTCGCCGCCGCACGGTTCGCCGCCGTGTCAGAAACAGCGGTAAGCAATTGCGTACAGACAGCGACGGAGAGCAGCAGTCCACCCACTGACCATACGCCGTCAATATCACCCGAAACCGCGGCGTCCGCTGTCCGACTCGTAAGCTCGGCAGTCAGCAGTCCCGCAGGAATCACGACTACACGGCGTACAAAGCTGAACAGCGCGCCCCGCCACAGATGAGGGACAAAAAATTGCCATATCTTCATAAAATTCTATTTCTCCTTGTCGTTTTTCCGGTCACAAAGACATACCCGCAACTTTTAGCGGTTGTCGTTTGCGGCTGATGGACGGCAGGGTCTCCGCAGACGCGAAGAGGCCGCCGGAGAACACTCCCCGGCGGCCTGAAATATCTTTTGGCAGACCTCTACAAAAGGCTGTCGGCAGACAGTCTTTTACAGATTCTTCCCCGCCATGACGACAAAGGATATTTCGCTCCGAGCAGTGTTCGTCTTACTTGATCTGCGCGGAGCTGACAAGATTATACCACCTGCACATGCGGCTCTACTCCTTTTATATGGTTTCTTTCATATCTTAACATTTTTCTCTTCATCTGTCAATACGCTGACCACGTTTTTTAATCTTTATTCGTTCCGCAGATACAGCGCCGCGAGTTTCAAAACCGCCTCGCAGTCCGCCCATGAAACGACCGAGGCGGGCGCGTGGAGGTAGCGCACAGGCGCGGAAATGCCGGCGCAGGGAATTCCGCCGCGCGACACGGTGATGCTGCCCGCGTCCGTCCCGCCGGCGACAAGCATTTTGGTCTGAACCGGAATCCCGTTTTCGGCGGCCAGGCGTTTCAGCTTTGCAAACAGCTCCGGGCTGTAAATCGCCGAGCGGTCCATATAGCTGACGACCGCGCCTTTTCCGGCGCAGCAGACGCGCTTTTCACCCTCGACGCCCGCCACGTCGGCGGCCGTCGTCCCTTCGAGGACGAGCGCCTCGGACGGGTCGAGCGCAAAGCTCGCGGCCTTCGCGCCTGCGCCGCCGACCTCCTCGCGTGTGGAAAAGACAAACCATGTGTCGTAAGCGCAGGGCGCTTTTGTCCGTAACAGCTCAGCCATCACGGCGCAGCCGAGCCGGTCGTCGATGGCTTTGGCCTTGAACATCCCTTCGCCGAAATCGCCGGGCTCCGTGACAAACGACGCAAAATCGCCGACCGCGGCGACCTGCTCGGCCTCCGCTCTGTCCGCCGCCCCGATGTCTAAGCAGAGCTGCTTCGGCGTTTTCTTTTTCTCATCGTCTCCGGCGATATGCACCGGCGTCAGGCCGGTCACGCCGTAGACGCTTCCCTTTTCGCCGCGCACCCGCAGCTGTCTGCCGAGCGCGACGCGCAAATCAATGCCGCCGACGGGCGACAGCGACAGATAGCCCTTGTCGTCAATCGACGTGACGATGAAGCCGACCTCGTCCATATGAGCGCAGACCATCCGCACCTTTTCCCCACCCGCCGTACCGCGCCGCAGCGCGCACAGGTTTCCCTGCCGGTCCTCGCGGATCTCGTCGGCGAACGGCTCGACCATTGCACGGATGCAGCCGCGCACATGCGCCTCGTCGCCGGACACGCCGTCGACGGAGCAGAGCGTTTTCAGAAGCGTTTTCACAGCAGGTCACCGCCTTTCAGATCGGTCAGGAATTTCGCCAGAAGCCGCACGGCGCTCTCCGCCGTATCCATCGAAGCCAGCTCGATTGGCGTGTGCATATTGCGAATCGGCACCGACAGCACCGCGACGGGCACGCCGGCGCGCGAGACCTGAATTTCCGTGCCGTTTGTCCCCGTCGCGCGGGGGCAAACCTCCGGGCGCAGCGGGATTTTCAGCGCCTCGGCCGCCTGCCGCAGCGCGGCGTTCAGCCGCCTGTCGCATTCGGGGCCGACACAGACGGTCAGCTCGCCGAGGCCGAACGTTTTGTCGGCGGGCGCGCCCTTCGCTTCGGCAAACGTGACGTCGAGCACCAGAGCCGCGTTCGGCGCCAAACCAAACGCGGCGGCCTGCGCGCCGCGCCCGCCGACCTCTTCCATAGAAGAGGCGCAGAATACAATGTCATAATCCAGAGCGGCGCCGCGCAGCCGTTCCAGCGCGCAGGCTACGACGGCGGCGGACAGGCGGTTGTCGAGCGCTTTGGACACAAAGCGGCCGTTTTTCAGCAGCCGCGGCTCGCTTTTGAACACGACCGGCGTTCCCGGCGAGACGCGCCGTTCGACCGCTTCTTTTGCCATTCCGCAGTCAATGGCCATGTCGGATACGGCCGGAAACGATTTCATTTCCTCCGCGGTCTGCACATGCGGCGGCAGACAGCATAGCACGCCGTCGAGCGGCGGGTCGCACAGAACCGTGACCTCGCCGTCGGGCATGACGCGCGCGTCGGCGCCGCCGAGCGAACCGAATTTCAAAAAACCGTTTTCATCCACGCTCGTGACGATTAAGCCGACCTCGTCGAGGTGCGCGTCGAGCATGAGGAGCGGCGCGTTTTCCGCGCCGCAGCGCCGGAACGCCGTGAGCGAGCCGAGCCGGTCCCGGCGCAGCTCGCAGCCGGCGTTTTTGAGCGGCGCGGCCAGCGCCTCGACCGCGGCGGCTTCAAAGCCGGCGGGCGCGGGCGCGGCCGTTAAATCGTGTAAAACAGAGCGTAAAGTCATGATTCCTCCTAAAAAAGGCGGCGTAGAAAGCCGCCATACACCTGAAAAGGATTTGCGAATCCGCGGTATCGTTCCATTCCGCCCTGATCCGCCGGCGTATTGAACCGGGCTGTCCGATTTGCCCATCCGGCCGTGGACAGGATTGTCCGCCATTCCGAGAAGCCGTCCCTCGTCTGTTCGAGCGTGTATTCCCATCCGGCCGCGCGTTTTTCTGCCGCCCCGGCAAAGCGCGCCGCATTCGCCCCAAAAGCGGTTCCGGCGTGTGGCGGTTTGAATTTCAACGTTTATATTATACCACTTTTTCGTTTTCTTAGCAAGATGTCCCAATGAAACGGGCGGATTTCTTTGCAAATTCCACAACCTATGCCTTGACACTTTCCAAGGGAAAATGTATAATTATAAAATCAGGTATTTATATCCTTTTTCAGTCTGCTTTCAGGCTGGAAAGACAGCCGTCCGCCCCGTATACCGGGCGGATTTTCCACGGCCGCTGTTGATGTGATTTTTATTTTGGAGGTCATCCCAAATGAACTATAACCGCGTCTATAATTTTTCTGCTGGCCCTTCGATGCTCCCGGTTCCCGTGCTTGAAAAAGCGGCGTCCGAGCTGCTGAACTATAACGGCAGCGGCATGTCGATCACGGAGATGAGCCATCGTTCCAAGGCGTTTGACGCTGTGATCCAGAACGCCGAGGCGGCTCTCCGCCGCGTCATGGGAATCTCCGACGACTATGCCGTGCTGTTTTTACAGGGCGGCGCGAGCGCTCAGTTCGCCATGATCCCGCTGAACCTGATGAACGGTTCTCACAGCGCCGACTACGTCGTCACCGGCCAGTTCTCCGGCAAGGCGTACGAAGAGGCGCAGAAATACGGCAAGGCCAACCTCGCGGCGACGACGAAGCCCGACGGCTTTACCTATGTGCCCGCGCAGGACGCTCTGAATCTCTCCCCCGACGCCGACTACGTTCACATCTGCTACAATAACACGATCTACGGTTCCCGCTGGAACTATATCCCCGACACCGGCGCGGTTCCGCTCGTCGCCGACATGTCCTCCTGCATCCTCTCCGAGCCCGTTAACGTGAACCGCTTTGGTCTGATCTACGCGGGCGCGCAGAAAAACATGGCGCCCGCCGGCGTGACCGTCGTTATCGTCCGCCGCGACCTGATCGGAAAGGCTTCGCCGCTGACGCCGGCTGTGTTCGACTACGCGATTCAGGATAAAAACGGCTCGATGTACAACACGCCGCCGTGCTTCGGTATTTATATGATCGGCCTCGTGCTCGAATACATCGAGAGCCTCGGCGGACTGGCCGCGATGAAGGCCGCCAACGAAAAGAAAGCCGCGCTGCTCTACGGCTATATCGATCAGAGCAAGCTGTTCTCCAACCCGGTTCGCCACGACTGCCGCTCGATGATGAACGCGACTTTCGTCACCGGCAGCGCCGAGCTTGACGACCTGTTCTGCAAGCAGGCGGCCGCCGAGGGCCTTGTCAGCGTCAAGGGGCACCGTTCCGTCGGCGGTATGCGCGCTTCCATTTACAACGCCATGCCGTATGAAGGCGTCGAGGCGCTCGTGGCGTTCATGGAGCGCTTTGAGAAAGAGCATGCGAAATAAAGGAGACAATGGAAATGAAGAACGGAAAATACGAAATCAAGCTGATGAACAAGATCGCCGCCGTCGGCACCGACCAATTTGATTCCGACAAGTTTGTCTGCTCCGACAGCGCCGAACAGCCCGAGGGAATCCTCGTTCGCTCCGCCGACATGCTGAATTACGAATTCAACGACGAGCTGCTCTGTATCGGCCGCGCCGGCATCGGCGTCAACAACATCCCCATCGACCGTTGCAGCGAGGCGGGCATCGCCGTATTCAATACGCCCGGCGCCAACGCCAACGCCGTCAAGGAGCTGGCCGTCTGCGCGCTGCTACTCTCTTCGAGAAAAATTACCGACGGTATCGAATGGACCAAGACGCTCGCCGGGACGGAGGGCGTCGCCAAGGCGGTCGAAAAGGGCAAGGCGCAGTTCGTCGGCCCCGAGCTCAAAGGCAAGACGCTCGGCGTCATCGGCCTCGGCGCCATCGGCGCGACGATTGCCAACATCGCCTACCGCCTCGGCATGGACGTTTACGGCTGCGACCCGTATCTGACCGTCGAAAGCGCATGGACGATTAACCGCCTGATTCACCGCGTCTCCTCCCGCAAGGAAATTTACGAAAACTGCGATTATATCACCATCCATGTGCCGCTGACGCCGGAGACCAAGCATATGATCAACGCCGAATCCATCGCTCAAATGAAGGACGGCGTTCGTATCATCAACCTTGCGCGCGGCGAACTCGTCAACGACGACGATATGGCCGCGGCGCTCGAAAGCGGTAAGGTCGCCGCCTATGTCACCGATTTCCCCAATGAAAAAACGCTGGCGATGAAAAACACCATCTGCATCCCGCACCTCGGCGCTTCGACGCCGGAGAGCGAGGACAACTGCGCGGTCATGGCCGCCGAGGAGCTGCAAAACTATATCCTGCGCGGCACAATCGTCAACTCCGTCAATCTGCCGAACATCGACATGCCCATGGAGGAAAATTTCCGCCTCTGCGTCATCCATAAGAACATCCCCAATATGCTCGGTCTGATCTCGACGAGCTTCGCCGAAAGCGGCTTCAACATCGAGCATATGACAAACCGTTCCAAGAAGGATTACGCCGTGACGATTCTTGACACCGACGCCATCCCATCCGACGCGATTCTTGAAAAGATCAAGGCTGTTCCGGGAATTCTGCGCGTGAGAATCATCGAGAAACAGTGAGATTACTCTGACATATCGCGCGCTTTGCCACGCTGTTTCATCCGCGGACAGCATGGACGAAACTATAACAGATGAAGAAGGCGAATTTTATGTCAAAACCTGAAAAAATCGTTTTGTTCAACGGCACGAACCTCGACAACTGGGTCACTCGCAGCGGCGACGCGCCTGTCGCGTGGCAAGTGGAAAACGGGGTCATGACCGTCGCGTCGCGGACGACCGACATCATGACTAAGGAAGTTTTCGGCGACGCCTATATCCACCTTGAATTCCGTATTCCCGATATGCCTGACAAAAACGGCCAGCACAAGGGCAACAGCGGCGTGTTTCTCCACGGCCGCTATGAGATTCAAGTGCTCGATTCGTTCGGCGTCGAGAGCGGCCGCGGCGACTGTTCGGCGATCTACGACAAGTATTCTCCCCTGTTTAATAACTGTCTCCCCGCAGAGCAGTGGCAGAGCTACGATATCATCTTCCGCGCGCCCCGTTTTGCCGCCGACGGTTCGGTTTCCGAAAAGCCGCGGCTGACGCTTCTCCATAACGGCCTGCCGGTTCACAACAATCTGATCCTTGAAACGATTACCGGCGCGTCTCTGACCGAGGACATGGTCGCCGAGGGTCCGCTGCTTTTGCAGGATCACGGCTGCCCGGTCAGCTTCCGCAACATCTGGATGTATCGTCTTCCGCAGGCTGGCGCCGACAAATACTGAGCACGGAGATACGGCTAAGCTTGCATCGGAGCTGTTTTCACATTCAAAAGCATATTGTTTCAGCCTGAGCGTTTTCTCCGAAAACGCTCAGGCTGAACTTCAAAGCGGCGGCAGTTCGCCCGCCCTATGAAACGTCTCATGGCAAAGCGGATACGCTCAGTTGTGCAGCGTCCATGCGACGCCGTATTTGTCGGTTATAAAAGCGCAAACCGGCCAGTGCGGCCACGACGCGCTCTCTGCGCTCCGCGCCTCTCTTGATAACACGGCAATGGTTCTGCGCAGGTCGTCCTCGTTATCATAGGCCCATATGCCTCCCGGCTGGATTCTTTCTTCGCCATAGCCTACCGGGTGCAGCAGAACCTCAACGCCATAAATCTCCATGACGATGTGAAGGTTCTCCCGGTTCGACCCGGGCGGCGTAAATTCGGCGACCTTCTCCGCGCCGAACGCCTCTTGATAAAGCGCGAAAGCCTCGATCATTTCCCGGTCGTTGTGGGCGATATCAAAGCCCATGGAAAATTTCGGCGGCTTCGGCGAAATCGCTAACGCGTCCGCCGCTTCCAGCATATCCACGTCGTCCGGCAGATGGAAGCGGATATCCCGGCAAACGCTCTCGTTGAGGCGCGTCATAAAATGGCCGATTTTCTCCCGAATGGCAGGCAGCGAGGCCACCTCGCCGCCTATATCGGAGAGGCTGTGGCGGAGAGCCTCGATGATTTCCGCGGCGTCGCCGGCCTGTAAAATAAGAGCGATCTGTTCCGTCGGTATCCGCAGCTTTCGCAGCGCAAGGATCTGCCGCAGGCGCGAAACCGTCTCTTCGGTGTAGGCGCAAGCAGCGCAGTCATCCGTCTTGACGCTCTCAATGAGTCCGATCTGCTCGTAATAGCGCAGCATTCTCTCCGAAACGTTCAGTTTCCTCGTTATTTCGCCGGCGGCGATTAAGCGCATTTTCTTTCCCTCCATTCCATAAAAGCCTGACGATCAGGGCTTATCCGGTATCAACTGCGATACCGCGTCAAAGCAAAGCCTTCTATTCTGCCTCTCTCCGGTCGGAACGCGGAATTGTCCGTCTGATCTTGCGGCGCCGGTATCTGCGCGCCGTATACAGGCCGTCTGGCGAGCCTGAAAAGCATGATCGCCGATTGACAGCGCGTTTTTTTTGATACCGCCGCGCTCTCCATCCGTTTGTCAGCGCACCGCCGACCGGCGATTGGTCAGATTCGCTCTGTCCGGCCGCTCTCCGCGCTTTCGAGCGCCCGCTCCATGACGCGCTGGATATAGGCTCCGTCGGCAAACGACGGGGTTCCGGCGCGGCCGTGATGGACGTTATCGACAAACGTATAAAGGCTGTGGCAGTGGGCGCGGATCCAGCCGACGCCGTTTTTCTGCGACGGGAATACGTTTCCCGGCGGCGCGTAGCGCGCGGTGCATTCAAGCGCTGTGAAGCCGCGCTCGCCGCCGTAGACGGCTTCGGGCTTGGTATTGTCGTAAAACCACAGCGTGTTGGGCTGCATCAGGTTGAAGCGGATCGCGCCCTTGGTCCCGTGGATTTCAAAGCGCAGCTCGTCGTCGATGCCCGTGGCGATTTTGGAGGCCTCGATCGTCCCGGTCGCGCCGCCCGGCAGCGTGAGCAGCATCGTCACATGATCCTCCGCCGTAATCGTATGCATCGTTCCGTCCTTGTCCGGGCGGTTCGGATACAATACGCGCCGCGTACAGAACACCGAGTCAAACGCGCCGACGAGCGAATAGACGAGATCAATGGCATGCGAGCCGAGGTCGCGCAGAACGCCGCCCGACTCCGTCTGCTTCCAGCCCACCGGCTTATCCGGGTCGACGGCGCCGGAATGCAGATACTCCGAGCGGAAGCAGAGGATATCGCCGAGCCGCCCCTCCTCGACGAGTTGGCGCGCCCGCAGCGTCGCCGGGAAAAACCGATTCTGGAATGCGACCTGCGCGGTCAGGCCGCTCGCATCGGCAGCGGCCGCGAGCGTATCCGCTTCTTCCGCCGTAACCGTCAGCGGCTTGTCGCAGTAGACATGCTTGCCCGCAGCCAGCGCCTTTTTTGCCTGTTCAAAATGACAGGCGTTCGGCGTGCAGATATGAACCAGCCGAATGCGCTCGTCGTTAAAGATTTCGTCCTCATTCTGCGTCGCGTATTCAAAGCCGAGGGAATCGCGCGCATATTCCGCCGCGCCGGCGGAACGGTTGCACACGCCGACCAGTTTTGTTTTGTAGGGAAGATTCGGGTAATAAAACGGCAGCGCTTTGTGCGCAAACGTATGCGTTTTTCCCATAAAACCCATCCCAATGATACCGACACCGTATTCTGTCACAGTGATAACCATCCTTTCATCCTATATGGAATGACATAATATCCGGGCTTTTCCGGCGCACTCCAAGCCCGGCATTCTTCCGCTCCCGGCCGTAAGCCGTTGGCTATCGGAAATAAGGGGATTGCTCCAACGCCGGAATCAGCGATTCATCCAATCGCCAGAAGGTCGCTTCGTATTCCCTGCGCGTTCCGTCTCCGGCATAGGCTCCTGTACAGGTAAAATCGGTCGCGGCCCAGCAGCCGTTGACAACGCCGATAAACCCGTTCAGCCGCGGCGCGGCCGCGCAGCCCTCATAGCAGAACGCCACCGGCTCAGCCAAGGCGTAGAGGTTGTCCGTCACGACGGTAAACGTTTCCTCCCCGCGCTGAAAAAGCGCCGCTTCGGCCGCGCGGCAGAACGCTTCGCTTTCGACCCGCGTCTGCAAACCGCCGACAAAAACCGCCGTGACCGCTCCGCGCTCCGGAATGGCATAGGTCTCGTCAACAAACAGATATTGGTCGAGAAACGACCGCAGGACGATCAGGCGATGCGTTTCGTCGCCCGCAACGGCGTTCAGCCGCCACTTTCCGTCGGCGGTTTTCGCAATGGTTTCCCCCTCGGCAAACCACGCCGCATCCGCTGGCGCATAGACGCGCCCCTGCCAGATAACCCTGTTGCCGCGGTATTCCGCGCTTCTGTCCAGCGTTGCACAGCGCGCGACTCCGATCACGAAAGCTGCGGCGATCCCGCCGCAGAGCAGCAGTCGCAGCGCCAACAGCCATCGCCTCGCCCGCATCGCTTCTCTCTCCGTTTCTTCTGACTGTCAGATAAATCATACCATATTTTCCCCTCCGATTCAACACCTGAAAGGAAGATTCAAACATGAAACTGCTGATCGCGCCCGATTCGTTCAAAGGCACGCTTTCCGCGCCGCAGGCTGCGGAGATCATGGCCTCGGCGTTCCGCCGTGAGCTGCCGGTCTCCTCGGCCGCGCTTCTGCCGCTCGGAGACGGCGGCGAGGGCACGGCTGACTGCCTGATCTCCGCCGGCGGCATTCCCGTCTGCTGTGAGAGCGTCGACGGCTACGGCAATCCCATCACGGTCCGTTACTGTATCTACGAATCCGATACGGCCGTCATCGATTCAGCCTCCGTCGTGCCGATGTATGCCCCGCGCCGGGAGCCCGCCGTCGCCTCGACGTATGGCCTCGGCGCGCCGGTGCTGGACGCACTCAAACGCGGGTGCAAAACGATTCTGCTCGCGCTCGGCGGAACCGGCTCCAACGACGGCGGCTGCGGGCTCGCCGCGGCGCTGGGCGTCCGTTTTGCAGACGCGGACGGTAAATCGTTTGTTCCATGCGGCGGCACGCTGGCGCGCATCGCCGATTTCGATTCGTCTGCGGCAATTCAGACGCTTGAAGGCGTCCGTGTCTGCGGGCTCTGCGACGTAGATAACCCCTTTTACGGGCCGCGCGGCGCGGCTCATGTATTTGCACCGCAGAAGGGCGCCGACGCGCCGACCGTCGACCGGCTCGACGCGGGCATGGAAGCGCTGGCCGCGCTGGTTCGGCGCAAGACGGGCTTTGACTTGCAGGCATTTGCGGGCGCCGGCGCGGCCGGCGGGCTCGGCGGCGGCATTGCGGCGTTCCTCGGCGGTTCGCTCGCCTCCGGCATCGGAACGGTTCTGCGGCTGCTCCGTTTTGCGGGGCGCGCCGCGGAGGCGGATCTGATTCTGACCGGAGAGGGCTGTACCGACGAACAGACGCTGATGGGCAAGGCCGTCTCCGGCGTATTAAACGCCGCCGGAGAGACGCCGGTCGTCGTGCTCAGCGGCATGGTGCGCGGCGTCGCCGATTCGCTCTGCGAGCACGGCGCGGCCGCCGTCTGCGCGGGCAACCGCGTCGCCGCCGATTTTGAAAAAATCGCCGCCTCTGCCGAGCAGACGCTTTTCGACGAGGCGGTCTCCGCCGCGCGGCTGATCGCGCTCGGCCGCAGGCTGAGGTAAGCTCCGGCGCTCGGTTGTACGAAAAATCGGCTCTGAGCTCCCGCCCGTCTTGTATCAGCCGCCAAAATATGCTATAATATTATGTGGTGAAATTTGAAAAAAACAGCACAATCCGGCGGCGTACGGCTGTTGAACGGCTGCTGCGCGCAAAAAGCCGTCCGCCGGACAGCGGCTGACTTTTTCTCGTTTTTCGAATCATAACACATTCGCCGTTTCGTATCATCGGTTCACAGAAAACAAAAAACAGGAGACGTTACTATGACAACAAAGCTGACGGAAATCAGGGAAGCGTTTGAAGCCCGCCTCGCGTCGCTCGCCGATACGGATGCGCTCGAACAGGCCCGCATCTTCTTTCTCGGAAAAAAGGGCTGCGTGACCGAGCTTTTGAAAGACCTGAAAGGCTATTCCGGCGAAGAAAAGCGCGTCATGGGGCAGGAGATCAACGGCCTCAAAAAAAATATTGAGGAAAAACTCGCCTCAGCCGCCGAAACGCTGCGCGCAGCCGAGCTTGACCGGCTCGTCAACAGCGCCGAAGCCTATGATATCACCCTGCCGCCCGACCTGACGCATGGCTCGTACCATCCGATCACCTTGGTACGGCGCGAGCTGGAACAGATTTTCGCCTCGATGGGCTTTGTTGTCGAGGATTATTTTGAGGTCGTCGACGATTATAACTGCTTTGAGGCGCTTAACATCCCCAAAAATCACCCGGCGCGCGATATGCAGGATACGTTTTACCTTGATAACGGCCAGCTTTTGAAAACGCACACCTCCGCGGCGCAGAACGCGATCATGCGCAAGTACGGCGTGCCGGTGCGCGCGATCTTCCCCGGCCGCTGTTTCCGCAACGAATCGATCGACGCCTGCCACGAAAACACCTTCTTCCAGATGGAAGGGATTATGATCGACGAGGACATCTCCATCTCCAACCTGATCTATTTCATGAAGACGATGCTCTCCGAGGTCTTCCGCAAGGATATCCGCGTCCGCCTGCGGCCGGGCTTCTTCCCGTTCGTCGAGCCGGGCTTTGAGCTGGATATCAGCTGTCTGATCTGCGGCGGCGACGGCTGTCCCTCCTGTAAAAATTCCGGCTGGCTGGAGCTCTGCCCCTGCGGCATGATTCACCCCAACGTCCTCTCCGCCGGCGGCGTCGATCCCGACAAATACACAGGCTTCGCCTTCGGGCTCGGCCTGACGCGCCTGGCGATGATGAAATACGGCATCAAGGACATCCGCGATTTAAACAGCGGCAGCCTCAAAGCGCTCGCGCAGTTCCACAAGTAAAGAAAGGCGGACACAACTATGCTCGTATCAATGAACTGGATTCAGGAATATGTCGATCTCTCCGGTCTTGACTGTGAATCGCTCATACAGCAGTTCACGCTTTCGACAGCCGAGGTCGAGGACATTTTCTATAAAGGCCGCGACCTTGACAAGGTCGTCGTCGCGCGCGTTCTCTCGGTGGAAGCGCACCCGAACTCCAAAAAACTGCATCTGCTCAAAGTCGATACCGGCGACGGAATCGTAGACTGCGTCTGCGGCGCGCCCAACGTCGCCGAAGGGATGACGGTGGCTTTCGCCCGCGACGGCGGCTCGGTCGGCGGCACGCCGATCCGCACCGCGACGGTCGGCGGCTTCCCGTCGCAGGGCATGTGCTGCTCCGAGGCCGAGCTCGGCATCAGCGCCGACCATTCGGGGCTGATGGTTCTGTCCGGCGATCTCCCCCTCGGTACAGATATCAAAAGCGTTTTCCAAATTGAAGACATCGTCTTTGAGGTGGACAACAAATCGCTGACCAACCGCCCCGATCTCTGGGGGCATTACGGCATTGCGCGCGAATTCTCCGCGCTGACCGGCCGCCCGCTGCGGCCGGTGGAAACGGCCGACTGCGCCGCCTATGCGGAGCTGCCGCCGGTGGAAATCGACGCGCGCGACACCGAGCTTCTTTACCGCTACACCTCGGTCAAGCTCCGCAATATCAAGCAGAAGGTTTCCCCGGTCAATATGCGCATCCGTCTGTTCTACTGCGGCGTGCGCGCCATCAACCTGCTGACCGACCTGACCAACTATATCATGCTCGAGCTCGGCCAGCCGATGCACGCGTTTGACCTGCGGCGTGTCTCCTCTGTCAGCGTCCGCCGTTTTGAAGAGCCGTTTGAGTTCCAGACGCTCGACGGTGTGAAGCGTTCGATCGATCCGGCGACGCTGATGATCTGCACGGGCGACACGCCGGTGGCGATTGCCGGCGTCATGGGCGGCCTTGACTCGGAAATCGAGGACGACACCGATGCCTGTCTCGTCGAATCCGCCAACTTCGACGGCGTGAGCGTGCGCAAGACTTCGAGCCGTCTCGGCCTGCGCACGGACGCAAGCATGCGCTATGAAAAAATCCTCGACCCCGAGCTGACCATGCTCGCCGCCGGCCGCTTCATTAAGCTCGCGACCGATATTGACAGCGGCGCCGAGGTCGTTTCCTCGGTCACCGACTGCTATGTCCGCTGCTATGCGCCGGTCGTCATTGACTTCGACAAGCCCTTTGTCGACCGCTATACCGGCATCGATCTGTCCGCCGCGCAGATCGAAAAGACGCTGCTTTCGCTGGGCTTCACCGTCGAGACCGACGGCAGCCGCTTTACCGTCGGCGTTCCCTCATGGCGCGCCACAAAGGACGTAACCATCCGCGCCGACATCATCGAGGAGATCACACGCATCTACGGCTACGACAATTTCGCGGTCTCGACGACAAAGAGCGCTCTGTCCCCCGTTCGCCCCACCGCCGCGGCCAGCGACGAAAACGACGCCAAGAACCTGCTGGTCGAACGCTTTGGGCTGCACGAAATTCACTCCTATCTCTGGTGCGACGCCAAGCGCTGGAAGGAAATCGGCCTTCCGATCGAGGACAACGTCCGGATCGTCAATTCCATCAATCCCGAGCAGGTGTGTCTGCGCAACTCGATGATCCCCACTCTTTTGGCCTGCGTCAGCGACAACAAGCTGTACGCGCCGGAATTCGGGATCTTTGAGATCGCCAAGGTCATTGACGGCCGCAAGCCGGATGGGTCCTGCAACGAGCGCAAGCGGCTCGGCATCGCGCTGTTCTCGCGCATTGCAGAGGAAAAAACGCTCTATTTCCGTCTGCGCGATATGCTCGCCTGCCTCGGCCGCACCCTGCGGCACGAAGCCTTCACGTTTGAGCATACCGGCGCGGAACACGCCTGGCAGCACCCGAAGAACACAGTCTCCGTTTCTTTCCGGGGCACGGCGCTCGGTTCTATGAGCGCGCTGCATCCGTTGAACCGCAATTTGATCGACAAGAAAGCCGCCGTCGTCTTTGCCGAAATTGACATGGATGCGCTGAGTCTTCTCGACGGTTCGGAAATCGCCTATGCCGCGCCCAGCAAATTCCCGGGCATCGATATCGATCTGACCTTCACGGCGGCAACGGACGTGCCCTACGCGGAATTGGAAGCGGCGTGGAAAGCGCTCGAATGCGAATTTCTTGCCGGCGTGCGCTTAGTCGGGATCTATGAGAGCGGCGACAGCAACGCCGTGACGGTGCGCTTCACCTTCGTCTCCGAGGAAAAGACGCTGACCCGCGCCGAGGTCACGCCGTATGTCGACGCCATTGTCGCCGCGCTCGACGAAAAGGGAATCCGCGTCAGAACGCAGTAACCTTTCCGCGGTTCCGTTTAACGGCGATCCGACGGCGCCCGCGTTTGTCCTGCCGGGGAAAACCTTTCGCCTGAGAAATCGCTGCGGCTGACGTGCCGCGCAGGGCCGATGTGCCGTTTTTTACCTGAATTGGCATGAATTTTCGATTATTCTCTTGCAATTTGGGTGAAATCGTGATATACTAATTTCGCGTTTTTAAAACGTATCGCGCGCCGGTTTCAAAAAAACGTTCCGGCCGCTGCGACGCGCTGGATCCGTTGTGACCGGCGCGGTGAAAAAAATCAATTGAAGCGGCTTTTTGCGCCGCTTCCTTACGGAGGTACGACTATGAAAATTACCAAAGATACCCTGATCGGCGACGCGCTGCAAATCGACGTCGAGCTGGCGCAGTTTTTCTTTGAAATCGGTATGCACTGTCTCGGCTGCCCGGCTTCCCGCGGCGAAACCATTGAGCAGGCCTGCGCCGTGCACAACACCGACTGCGACGCGCTGCTTGAAAAGCTCAACGCCTTCCTTGACGCCAAGGAAAAGGCCGAATAGCGTCTTTTCAGCCGCAATGGAGTTGAAAATTTCAAAACGGCTGCTGACCGTGGCGGCGCTTGTCCCAAGCTGCGATACGCTTGCGGACATCGGCTCCGACCACGGTCTTTTGCCGTTGTATCTGCTGCGCGAGAACAAAATCCGCTGCGCCTACTGCTGTGATCTCCGCCCCGGCCCGTTGGAGACGGCGGCGAAAAACATCGCGGCATACGGCATGAGCGGCCGCGCCATGCCTCTCCTCGGCAGCGGCCTGTCGCCGGTGCGCGGCATTCCGCATGACTGCGCGGTCATCGCCGGAATGGGCGGAGAAACCATCGCGCAGATTCTCGCCGAGGGCGAAATCAGCGCCGGCGACAGGCGCGTCTTTGTGTTGCAGCCCATGTCGCGCGCCAACCTGTTGCGGGAATATCTGGCGGAATCGGGCTTTGAAATCGTCGACTTTGCGCTCTGCGAAGACGCGGGGCACCTCTATGAATGTCTGTCTGTCAAAAAAGGCGTTCATGTCGAAACCAATCCGCTCTATCTGTATATCAACCGTCCCTACGGCGCCGGCGGCCGGCTCTACGCCCGCTATGTCGATCAGTACCGTCAGCGCTTGGAAGCCGCTCTGCGCGGCATGGCGCAGTCCGCCCGTCCCGATCCGCAGGAGACGGAGCGGCTCGGCGGACTGCTGGCACAGCTCGACGCGCTCGCAGAACCGCTGTACGGACAGCCGGATTGAACCGGCGTACCGCTGAAAAACGGCCGAACCACCCCCCTGCTGTACCCGAACGGAACAGGCGGTTTTTATTCAAAAAACAATCGCCTAAAACGATGAAAAGAGGAGCATCGCTATGGACTTCACCGCCCATAACCGCGAAGCAAGAGCCGTCTGGGAAGCGTTTCATTCCGGTAAGCCCGTCCGTATGCCGATGACGTTGGGCATAAATCCCCGGTTTTATCTGCTCGACAGCTCGCTGAACGCGGAACGCATCTCCTTTCAGCAGTATTCGGAGAACGCTGAAATTATGGCCGAAGTACAGATCCGCAACGCCCATTATATCCGCCATCACATCTATGCCGACCATGAGATGGGGCTTCCGGAGGACGGCTGGCGCGTCTATGTCGATCTGCTGCTCGGCGGTACGCCGCAGCAGGTCGAGACTGAAACCCGGCGGATCATCGGCGAGGTGAAACCGGTTACCCGCCGCTTTATCATGCGCGAGGCCAATAACCTCGCGCCGTGTACGCCGCCGGAAAACATCGCCGCCATGTACGAGGCGGTCCGGCAATACGGCGTATATTGATCGCATCCGGCAGCGTTACGCTGTATAGAGCCCGTTGTTCCCTCCGTTTAAAATCCGATCGCCCTGAATCGCCGTGCTGTGGTTGCGCTGTTTTCCCTTCGCTCTACCGACCTGCCGAGCCGTCTCCTGCTGAAAACCGGCGCGGCTTGACGCGGGATCGCTTTCTCACAGAGGGCGTGGCTGTCCGCGCTTTTACTGCCCCACGCACACACCAAGGAGGTTTTTATGCCGTTTTGTCCCTTTGTCTTTGCCGCTGTCGCCGACGAACTGCGGCGAGAAGTGCTCGGCGCCAAGGTTGATAAAATCACTCAGCCGGAAAAAGACCGGCTCGTGCTCGCACTGCGCGGCGGCGGCGACGCCATACGGCCGAAATCGTCGCGCCTGCTTCTCTGCGCGCGCTCCGGCGCGGCGCGGATTCATTTGACCGCGCAGAGCTATGACAACCCGCCGGAGCCGCCGATGTTCTGTATGCTGCTCCGCAAGTACCTGAGCGGCGCGCGCCTTATCTCCGTAACACAGCCGGATTTTGAGCGCGCTTTGATCCTGGAATTCACCGCCTCAGATGAATTAGGCTATGAACGCAGCGTCCGTCTGATTTTTGAAGCAGCCGGTCGAATCCCCAATATCATCCTTACCGACGGCGACAACCGCATTCTCGACTGCCTCAAACGCGCCGACCTCGACGCCAACGCCGTGCGGCCGCTGCTGCCCGGCCTCTATTATCAGCTTCCGCCCATGCAGGAGGGGAAACGCAGTCCCGCCTCGGTGACGCTTGACGAAGCGGCGGAGCTATTTGCCGCCGCCGCCCCTTGCGATCCGTTTACGCTGTTGCAGACGCGTTTTTTCGGCCTCTGTCCCCTCGTCTGCCGCGAAATCGCCGCGCGCGCCGGAGACGGCGTTCCCAGCCGGCTTGCCGCAGCGCTGCTCGACACAGTGCGGCATTACGCTGAGGGGGATTTTGCCCCGGCGATCGTTGAGGATCCTGTCCGGCATACGCGCGACTTTACGGTCATCACAGTCGAATCCATGCCGGTTGCCGAGCGCTTTGAAACGCCGTCGGCAATGCTCGACGCCGTCTTTGCCGGGCGCGAGGACGCCGAAAAACTGGCTT
>ERZ772860.695-NODE-695-length-28137-cov-4.847874_pt1 | contig 28137 bp, 27 predicted proteins | sample MGYA00511342_ERZ772860 | MGnify/ENA primary metagenome ERZ772860 (study PRJEB29015, sample SAMEA2737665) | human gut metagenome | biome: human gut; feature: human-associated habitat; material: faeces | place: China | collected 2012 ... | reverse complement strand
AACCTGCGAAAGCGAGCGTGAGAACGGCGGCAATAACGATGCCGAACGCGAACGCACAAGCGAAAGCGAAATCGAGGATCTGGGCGCGCAGCTCGACAAAGCATGCGCCAGCCGCCCCCTCGACCGCGCGCAACATGGCATGACCCGCCGTACCGCAGCAACACACCTTCTGACCGCGGTGCTCTGGCTGGCCACCGCCGTCATCCTGCTGGCCATGCTGCTGCGCATGCTGCCCAACAACCTCGACGGCAAACGGTACGTGCCGCTTATCGTCGCGCTGATGCCGTGGCTGGGCATACTGTCTTTGATTATTGCGATCACCGCGATAGCCGTCCGTGCAATAGGCGGACGCGTCCTACTCGCCACCGTCAGCGTGGTGTGTGTGGTCGTGCAAATCGGCTGGCATTGGGGTTATATCAGGCCGCAGCAAACGATTTCCGACGCGGCCAGCACCGCAGTCACGCAAGTCTCGTCCGACGGCTTGCCCAACACGTCCGACCGGTACGCCCGCATCATGACCTTCAACACCAAGGAAGGGCATGCCGACGCCAATCGGATCGTCGAAATCGTCAAAAACGAGCATGTGGAAGTGCTCGCGCTGCAGGAAGTGTCATGGGACCTGCTCAACCGGCTCAACAGCGCCGGAATCGCCAATTATCTGCCGTATTCCGTGGCCGCGCAGCAAACGTGGCATGACAACGGCGGTGTGAACGTGCTGTACAGCGCCGCGCCGATGGAAAACGCCAAACAGAACCTCATTCCCGTGGAATCAAGCAGCGTTTCCGCCGCGACGATCGATTTCGGCGGCAGCAAGGTGCGCTTCGGCTCCGTCCACCCGTTCTCGCCGCGCCCCCGCAACCAAGGTCTGTGGAACCGTAGTCTCGACTCGCTCGCCCAACTGCAGCATTACGACAATCTGTACGTGCTGATGGGCGATTTCAACTCCACATGGGACCACGCCAGCTTCCGATACCTGCTCGGCAGCCGTTTTCTGGATTCCGGCCAGCAGGCGGGCGAAGGCCTGCACATGACGTACCCGGCCATGATGCCGATCGCCGAAATCGACCATATCGTGCATGACAAAGGCGTGACCGTAGGCAACCTCAAAACCGCATACATCCCCGGCTCCGACCACCGCGCCCTCCTTGCCACCCTCGAAGTATGCTGAAACGTCTCGCCGATGGCGGGTGTTGTGAAGCTCTGGGCACGATTTTTCGCAAATGGCATGCTTCACGATAAAATAGCAGGTTGTGAGAGCGCGCTGCAGAGCACCGCAAGGCTTTGCGTCGCGGAAAACCGTTGGTTGAAGAAGTTTTCAAGGGGTTTGGTATGCACATCATGTTCGTCTGCACGGGCAACATTTGCCGTTCCCCTATGGGCGAGCTTCTGATGACCCACTATCTGAACGGCACCACCGTGCAGGTGTCGAGCGCCGGCACGCGTGGTTTGCCGATGCATCCAATCGATCCGTCGAGCGGCCGCCTTATGCAAAGCGTCGGCATTGAGTCGAGCGGTTTCCGTTCCCGACGACTGACCCGACAGATGGCCGACGAAGCCGACCTGATCCTCTGCTTCGAAAAGCAGCAGCGCAAGGAAATCGTCACGTTGGCGCCAGCCGCCGTACGATACACGTTCCTGCTTGACGATTTCGCGAATATGTGCGATTACTGCGCTCGCAACAATATGATTGCCGGACTGACCATCCAGGAACGCCTTCAGTCGGTAATCAAGAAGTCCTCGATGATTCGTCCGATGATTCCCCAGCCGAAAGACATCGCCGACCCGCATGGCCGCGAATTCAGCATGTTCTGCGTCGCCGCCGAACAGACGAACGGTGCGATCCGTAAAATCCTGAAAAGCATGCGCAAGCACCGTACGGTAACCCCCGCCCCCATCCGCTCCCAAATCGTTGCCTGACTCAGGCGAACCAACTTTCAACGCGTTTACATTGTTTGACAAGCCCCTCTTCGATTTTTTGTATGAGAATTTGTATAGGAGTTCATGTACCCTCGTTTATAGCCCCTTGAAATATCGAGGGGGGGGGGAGTTGTGGAGAGAAGAATGTCCCAAAGCGGTAGTACTGGAACGAATCTGAGCGAAACCTCCCGTAAACGTGTGCTTAGCGTCGCTTATTGGCGTTTTTTCGTCAATGCTCTTTTGATTCTGTGCGACATGGCTTCATTTATTGTCGCTTCGGCAATCATATATGTGTGGCAGGGCGGGGAAGCGTTGTATTCTTCCCGTTTCCATCTCCATATTGGTTTGTGGTTGTATGCGCTTGCTTGCTCGTTGATTTGGATCTACTGCCTGCACAGTGTTGGCGTGTACCACCGTCATGTGATGGGTGACGGTTACCAGTTGAACGCGCTACTGGTCAAAGGCACGTTTTTCACGGGATTGATGATTTGTGATTGATTCTATTCTCAACGCTTATATACCTTTGCTGCATACCGTCTTGGTGTTGCTGTGCGCATTCCTGATTACCATGCTGGAGCGTTTGATTATCCGCCAGTTTGTGCTGTCCAGCCGTGAAAAGGGCGCATATTCGTATGGCACCGTGGTGGTTGGTTCCCCTGAGGGCATTGCGCATGCTTTGGAATTTCTGAGCCAGAAGCGCCAGCTGAATTATCATGCTATTGCGGTGTGCCCGATTGGATTGAACAAGCGGACTGGGCTCGTGGAGGCCGTTGTCGCACCTGCCGATTTCAAGGATCGAATCCGCAAGATCAGTGGTCGGGACATTTCCATGCTGCCGTATTGCAGGAACTTCGCCGAACGTGCCGTTTCGATGGGTGCGCAGACGGTGATGGTCACGGATGTTATGCAGCGCTTCTCGGATAATTTCAACACGTTTGTGCTGGACATGGAAACCATGAATCTGGAGATTGCGGTGGTCACTTCCGCAGTGGACGTGAGTGGCCATGAGACCAACATCCGTGTGATTCAGGGTACGACGGTGATGACGATCAGCCTGTCGCAGTATTCGCCATGGGACATGTTTAAGAAGCGTGTATTCGATATTGTGGTTTCTTTGATCGCCATTGTGCTTTCGTCTCCATTTATGATTATTACGGCTATTGCTATCAAGCTTGAAGACAAGGGGCCGGTGTTCTATAGGCAGGAACGTGTTGGTCTGCGTGGCAAGCCATTTAAGATCCATAAGTTCCGTTCGATGTATGTGAATGCGGATGCCAAACTTGCCGAAGTGGCCGCCGCGAATGGTCAGGAGATGGGTGCACGTGTGAAAATCAAGAATGATCCGCGTATCACCAAGGTCGGCCATTTCATCCGTAAGACCAGTATTGATGAGTTGCCGCAGTTCTTCGACTCCTTGATCGGAACGATGAGTGTGGTTGGACCGCGTCCGCAGCGGCAGTTTGAGGTGGATGAATATAACCAGGTGTATGCCACACGTTTGCTGGTGAAGCCTGGCATTACTGGCCCTTGGCAAGTGTCTGGCCGTAACGACCTGAGCGAGGAAGAAAGCCAGCAGCTTGACGTTTCCTATGTGCAGAATTGGTCGGTGTTGGGGGACATCGTGTACATTCTCCGTACTATCGGCACGGTCCTGCACCCCAATGGTGCATACTGAGTTCGGAACGCAGGATAATTTTGGAAACGAATGAATTATGCGAGTGCGAGATAAGCTTCTTCGCTCCGGTAAGACGGGCGATTCACAGGATATAGAAATTCGTTAAGGTCGTATGTGCGTGTACCACATTAAACCTTTCAGAACGCATCAACCGATGTAGCTCAATCACATTTTTTAAGATGCTCTTACGCTTATGGGTGACAACATCAACGGTATATAACCCGCATCTTGGAACTGTTTTACGCAACGTTCGTCATTAATGTCTTGCGTAATGATATGGATATCGAAGTCCTCTGGATGCTTACAATGTCCCAGATAATTAAGGAGCATGGATTTCACGCCGCCAGATTCAAGACGTGAAACCACTTCCGCAACTTTAATCTTTCTGGGCATCACATTCTCCTTCCAGCTCTTCGTACCAATGGGCCAGCTCCGCAGCGCTCAAGTGAATTGCATATCCCCATTTAGCCATTTCTTGCGCATGCGAGACACGGCCCGACGCATCGCTTTCATGTACATCGAAAGCTGACACCCAAGATTCGATACCTGCATCAAGTGAAATGCGTCGTACCAATGACGGAATTAAATCTGCCTCTTTGGGAACTTTGTCACTGCACACAACGGGAAGATCAGCGGCCTGTGCCTCAACGCTGGCCATCCCCAAGCCCTCACATGCTGAGGGGAAAGCAAGAACATCAAATGCGCTGTAATAATCCGCAACATCATCATGGGCGCCAAGTTTTACGTTGTGCTCGATTCTTAGGTCGTGCATTTTCTTACGCAACTCAGAGTCGTCGCCATCTCCCACTATTGCAAGGATCGCGTTCGGGGTACTCTTCAACAGCTCCGAAAGAACCTTGATCGTAAAGACCTGGTTCTTCTGAAAGCAGATACGGCCGACTTGACCGATGAGCAACTGCGAATCGCCAATTCCGAGTTTGTCACGTTTAATCGCGCGCGATTGGGGATTGAACGTGAACCTATCTATATCTATGGCGTTGTGAATGATATGGACCTGTTTCGCATCGACGACCTGATCGCCGAATAGCCATCGTGCGGCATATTCCGAACATGCGGCCAAGTGTGTTGGGTAAACCTTGGAGAACGGTCTGAGTACGTTCTTCACCAGAGTCTTGGCTTTCTCGTTTGGATTCGAGGTGCTATGGCTGTGCGCGATACGCACCGGGACTCCAGCCTGTTTCGCGGCCATGAGCGTGAACACGCTGACCGCGTTCATGTGGGAATGCACGATGCGCGGGTGAGTCTGCTGGAACAGTTGCCGGCAGTCGTTCACGTACTTGACTGGGTTGCTGTATGGAGGAATGTAGGACACTCGACCGTCCAAGGACTCGATCTCGTCCTTGGGAACCACCGTGGAATCCGTCTGTACAATGAAATCGAACTGCACTTGAGAGCGGTCGATATGGCGGTAATGGTTCATCACGGTGGTTTCGACACCACCACCCATCATCCTGCCGACCACCTGGGCTACTCGAATCGGCACTGGATTACCGTCCCCGAACCGGAATCAAGCCGGCATAACGGCCGTTATCGGTTCTTCATAGATCGTCTATAGTGGCTGAAAAGCAGTATTTGTGCGACACACAGAACCGTTATTTACGGAAACTTGTGAAAACTGCGTTTTATCTATGAGACGGGGGTTGATTATGTCTCCGGGGGGTGTGAGAATCGACCGTGCAGACAATGGCGGAATTGCTTTTTATAGGGGTGCTTACTATGTTTGCGATACGGGATGCATACCATAATCAAAGGCTGTTCTGCTGGGGTTAACTAGAGAGAAGGACGGGATTCATATGCCGACCACAGGTCGATCGATTACAAAAAGAGCCGATAACGGCCGTTGTGTCGGTTTTGCTGCCCCGTCCGGACGGGACGAGTGAATGCGTCTGGATAAGAGTTTGGATTCACGTAATCCGGTGGTCTTCGATGCGCATGCCCCGTACAGTGTGCTGATGAGCGTCTACCAGAAGGAGGATCCGTCCCACCTCTTGGAGGCCCTTGGCAGCATGGTCAGCCAGACCGTCCCGCCGGAGGAGATCGTCCTGGTGGAGGACGGCAGGCTTTCCGACCCCTTGTATGACGCTGTCGACGAGTTTCAGAGTGGCCATCCCGGACTGCTGACGGTGGTCTCGTACGAGGAGAACCGCGGGCTCGGCCACGCCCTCGCGTCTGGCCTGCCCAAATGCCGCAATGAGATTGTCGCGCGCATGGACTCCGACGACTACGCGTTCCCCGACCGCATGGAGAAACAACTCGGTGCGTTGTTAGGCGAGCATTTCGACATGGTCGGCTCCCAAGTCACGGAGTTCGTCACAGCCCCGGATGAGCCAATCGCCGAATCTTCTTTGCCTTGCGATAGCAAAAATATCGAAGCTTATTCGAAGAAACGCAACCCGTTCAGGCATCCGACCATGGTATTTCGTAAAAGCAAGGTCCTGCAGGCTGGCAACTACAGCGGCGAGTACCTGTATTTTGAGGACTGGGACCTGTTCAACCGCATGCTCGCGGACGGATGCAGGGCGTGCAACATAAACGAGCCGCTGGTCGCCATGCGTGTGAGTCCAGATTTCTACGCTAGGCGCGGCGGGCCGAAGTACCTGCCACATATCTGGAGGTTCAAGACCGCGCAGTTGAGACGCGGATATTTCACCTTCTGGCAGTTCCTTGCGTCCACGTTACCTCACGTCGTGGTGTGCCTCGTGCCTAACGGCATCCGTTCTTTCATCTATACGAAACTCCTCAGGAAAGGAACTAACCGATGAACAGGCCGATTCGAGTGCTGCACGTCGTTCCTTCGCTGGCTCGTACAGGCGGCGTCGCGCGGTTCGTGTACACCATGGCCCGGAATCACGACGAAAGCCGCGTCCACTATGATTTCTTGCACCACGACACCCATGACGGCAAGCTGCTGAACGAGCTCACTTACGAACCCGAGCTCGAGGCTATGGGCGCGAAGGTGTTCTACGCCGAGAAGGCGGCCCTTGATTTTGGGCGATTTGTCAAGGACGTGGATTCCTTCTTCGAGCAGCATGGCCATGACTATGACGTGGTCCACTGTCACATGCCCAATGCGGCCTTCCGCGTGCTGAGAGACGCGAAGCGTTGCGGGGTTCCCATCCGCGTATTGCATAGCCACCTGAACAACAGTTCGGACGTTTTCTGGCATCGGGTGCGCAACGCTCCGCTTATCGCGTTGGGCAAGCGTTATCTGACCGACCGCCTCGCCTGTGGCGAGGACGCAGGGAAGTACCTTTTTGGTTCGATGCCCTTCCGGATCATCCGCAACGGCATCGATCTGGAAGAGTACAGGTACAGAAAAGATGTTTCACTCGAATTGCGGAATATCTTGGGTATTCCCGATAGCGCTTTCGTCATCGGGTGCGTTGGCCGTGTCTGCGAGCAGAAGAACTATACGTTCGCGGTCAATGTCCTCGAGAAGGTCCTGGAAGATTACCCCAACGCCAGATTGGTGATTGTTGGCGACGGTCCTGATAAATGCGCGTTGGAAGAGTACATAACGGGAAAAGGCCTGGACAGGTCGGTTATGCTCTTGGGTGTTCGCGACGATGTGAATGCGCTGTACTCCGTGTTCGACCTGCTGCTCATGCCTTCTTTGTACGAGGGTCTGCCCTTTACCGGGATCGAGGCTCAGGCTGCAGGTTTGCCTTGCATATACTCTACAGGTGTTCCGCGGCAATCCGACATCAGTGGAACCGGAACGTTTATCCCCTTGTCTGAGGGGGCGGCCTCGTGGGCTGGAACGGTAGTACAAAAAGTTTCTCAATCCCGTTTGACGGGCAATACGGAAGTCATGGAAGAAAAGGGCTATTCAGCGCTTCGCTGCGCCGAGGAATTAATGGCTTTCTATGAGGAAGCGATTCGCCGCGGAAGGAGGTAAGCATGATAAGGATCGCCTTTTATCTGGAAAGCTGGGGACAGGGCGGCATCGAAACGTTTGTGATGAACACGGTTCGTTTTCTGGACCCTCACCGTTTTCATTTCGATATTTTCTGCGTGCATGATCGGTATGACGGATATGATGCCGAGATTCGAGCTTTAGGAGGCACCCGGGTCACGCTTTTCAAAGGATTCCGCCCGGGATTGGTGCGTCGTACTCTGTCGGGCTTGACGGCTTGGTCTGATTTCCTTAGCAAGGGTCATTACGACATAGCCCATATCAACACGATGAACGGCATGGGATTCGCCTATGCTTATGTAGCGTCTAATAATGGCGTTCCTGTCCGCATAGTCCATTCGCATAACACGAAGTTCGGCTCAGGAAATCGTTTGGCGAAAACGGTTGTCCATAATGCCGGGAAAGAACTGTTTTCCAAGTATGCGACTGACAACCTAGCTTGTTCCGCAGACGCCGGCAGATACCTTTTCGACGAAGACCCCTGCATGGTTCTTCCCAATGCAATCGATATTGATAAGTATCGGTATTCTTCGGAGTCGAGAAGCCGTGTGCGCGATGGCCTCGGAGTCAGCGAGAGCACGCTCCTGTTCGGGAATATCGGCCGAATCAACAATATTAAGAATTCCACATATCAGCTTCGTATCCTCGAGACCCTTATCGAACATGGCGTGGATGCGAAGCTCTTGTTCGTGGGCTCGGGAGAACTTGCCGAGGAGATCCGCCGGCAATCCCGCGACCTTGAGATGACCGACAGGCTGTTAATACAGAAGCCAACGCAAGATGTTTACCCTTACTACAACGCCTTGGATGTGTTCAGCTTGCCTTCTCTATATGAGGGAATGCCTTTCTCGGCCATCGAAGCCCAGGCTTCTGGCCTGCCTTGCGTTTACTCCACCAATGTGCCAGAGGAGATTGATATCACCGATACCGGCAGATTCCTTGAGATTTCAGACGATGCTGAAGAATGGGCCAAAGCCATAGTCCGAGCGTATGGGAAGGGCCGGTTCAATGATAATCCGCGTCTACTTGAGGAGCGGGGCTATTCTGCTGAGGCTAATGCGGAACTGCTGATGCAGCATTACGAAAAGCTTATGGGACGTTAGTCCATCACAAATTATTCCAATGATTTGGCATGAAGGCTTGATTAATGATTCCTTATCTGATTCTGCTTACAATCATACTGACTACTGCATGCGTTTTAAAGCCACAGTTGAATCGTAGAAATAAACGTATATATGTCTTCTTCATCTCCGTCTGCTTTTTTATTCTTGCTGCTTTTCGAGCAGTGACTATTGGAGTTGACACGAGACAGTTTGCCGATGCTTATCAAAGCATTGCGTCTGATGGAACACTTGATTTTGATAAGTATAGATACGAGCATGGTTTTGTTGTTTTGTGTTTTCTTTTGTCCCGACTGACTTCCAACTATCAACTGTTACTCATAGTGGTCGCATTGTTCTTGACGATTGGCACTGGACTTTTTTTCTATTACTTCTCCAAAGATGTTTCGATGAGTTTTTTCCTGTTCGTTACGCTGAACGTCTTCTTCTCATACCTGAACACGATGAGGCAGGCGCTGGCTTCTGTCTTTGTCATTATCGCCTTCTATTTCTTCGAAAAGGACAGGAAAATCCTCGCGCTTGTCTTCGCCTTGCTGGCACCGATGTTCCACCAGACGGCGTGGCTGTTCGTGCTGATGTTCCCGATTATGCTGCGTAGGTTCACTAAGCGCACGTTTCTTGGGTATGCCGCATGCACCGTCCTGCTGTTCTGTCTTTCGGGACAGGTCACGCAGTTCATCGCCTTTGTCATGGGGAAGGACGAGTTCTACGATCCCAATCATTCTGAATCCAACTATTATGGTGCCTTGATTATCTTCCTCTTCTACACGGTGATAGCGTTGACTTGTCTTTATTTTATTCGGAAGAAACTGAAACAAGGCAATGATCCCAACGCCGCGTTCTTCGCACATGCGCTGATGATGTGGGTTCTGTTCTCTGCCTTGGGCGTGAAGGTCGAGGTCCTGTCGCGTTTCGGTGGTTACTACGCGCTCTTCATAGTCGCCTTGATCCCCTCCGCCTTGGGACTCAAGGACAAGAGAGGCCAGATGATCGTGGAATATGGGCTCTGTGTGGTCAGTTTCCTGTACTTCATGATTATCTGCATGTGCAGGCCGGAATGGTACGGGACCGTTCCCTACATGTTTGATTTCGCCAATACGCAGCAGATGTTCCATTCGTTGATGAGCGTGGGTGTCTGATGGTTTTTCTTCTAATTGACTATAACTGCTCTCAAAAACGTAAGACATGAAGACACTTTATCTAATGGATTCTATGGAATGGCTTACGCTATCAAAGTCTTTAATAGGAGCAAAGACAAATGATAAAAGATTATTTCGGTATTGCGGAACGAAAGTTGCGCGAACGCACTGATCCTTATTTCTCTGCCGCACGGTGTAAGCGCCTGCGCAACACGGATTTCAGCATTATTTCTAATAACTGCTGGGCTGGATCAGTTTATCGTTACTATGGCTTGCCTTATCAATCACCTACGGCAGGCCTTTACTTCTTCGCTTCCGACTATGTGAAATTTGCAAGTGACCTGCGTCACTACATCGCCTCTACATTGGAATTTATCGATGCTCGAGATTCTGCTCATGCGGCAGTGTTGGAGCGTAAAGGCGAAGCCGATAAAGTTGTCGCCCGTTTGGATGACATCGAGGTGGTTTTTCTGCATTATCCTACAGCTGAAGAAGCGCGAGTTAAGTGGGAACGTCGATGCCAGCGAATCAACTGGGATAACTTATTCATCAAATTCAGTCAGATGAACGAATGCAGTGCACAAGACATTGAAGCTTTCGATGCCATCGACTTTCCTAACAAAATATGTTTCACTGCACGCCCTATGCCACAGATTAAATGCGGCTTGTATTTCCCGGGCTTTGAGAAGGACAATCAAATCACTAATGATACTGATCGATTCCGTAGAGGATTCGATTTGGCTGCATGGCTGAATAGTGAGCCCGCACGATATCCGGAATCGCTCTCAGCACAGGAGGGAAGGTAATGGTTGCCAGCCCATCTATGCGGAATCCCACTGTCTCCGTGCTCATTCCCGCCTACAATGTCGAACGGTACCTGCCAGACTGCCTTGACAGCGTGCTCACACAGACATATCGCAATCTCGAAATCATCATTGTTAATGATGGATCAACAGATGGTACGCTGGCCATCTGTCGGCAATACGAGAAACGAGATTCGCGTATTCTTATTGTCGACCAAAATAATCGAGGCTTGGCAGAGACACGCAATGTGCTCGTGAATCATGCTACCGGCATGTACGTTACCTTTGTTGACTCTGATGATAGGGTATCGCCTGAATATGTCGAGGAGCTTATAAAACTCGTTGAGACATATGATGTCGATATTGCGGTATGCGGACGGGATGTTATTGACGAAGAAGGACACAAACATTCGGATTCTCGTCCCGGTTTTCAGAATCAGCGGCTGAATCCCCAGGACGCAGTGCGAGCGTTGAATTCATGGAGATCCTTTGAAATGAGCGCGTGGGGCAAACTTTATCTGCGCAGTTTATTCGAGGGAATCGAATATCCGAGTGGATACTTATCTGAGGATGGATTTACGACCTTTAAATTACTATATGAGGCTCGTGCCGTGGCCTACCGTGATATGCCGCTATACCATTATCTGCAACGTAATGGGTCGATTTCCAAATCGTCAAAGCCCAATCTCGACCATGTGCGCGCGGCAGACAGTCAGGCGGATTATCTGCTTACCCGCTGGCCACAATGTGGTCCAATTGTCGAAACAGCTTGTTTGATGGCGAGGATGACCGTATTCGGCTGGTGCTGCGCACGAGATATCCCGGTAACAGGCGCATTGCGCAAACAACTGTGTGAGGGGAATCTAAAACGCGTACGCTTCATACTGGTCAATCGTGACCTCACAGTAACGAAAAAAATCCAGGCATTGTTGTTCGCATTAAGTTCGCAAACATACCGCATAGTATTCAACATATTGAAAAACGAAGCAACAAATAATGAATGAGGAGATGAATATGCCATACAACACGATGCAACTGCTGAAGCGATGGGTCACACCTTTACGATTGCTAATGATTCGGCATGAACTAGAAAATAGAATAAAGCATTTGCAACAAAACGCTATTGTGCTGTTCAATGTACCAGATCATAACAATCTAGGCGATCATGCCATCTCTATTGGTGAGCGGACTTTTTTCCAAGATTATTTTCCAGATAGACAAGTATGCGAAATAACCACTAAGGAATGGTCATTGGGTGGTAGCGCTCAGCTTTTGCAGAAATTACCGGATGATGCGCTGATTTTTTTCCATGGGGGCGGTTTCCTCGGATCCTTATGGCAGTGGGAGGAAGATAACCTGTGTGATGTTGTGAGCAAACTAGGCGACCGAACCTGCATTGTGCTTCCCCAGACACTATATTTTAGCGATGGAATAGACGGGCAAGCGCTCAAAGATAAACGTATCAGTTTCTATGCCTCGCATCGCAATGTAGTTTTCTTCTTGCGTGACAAGCGCAGCTATGATTTATGCCGTCACGTACTGCCGGACAACCAATGTTATTTGTTCCCCGACACTACCTACTATATGGATGGTCATCCGGATTCCTCGATCCATCGCAACGGTGTAGTATTTTGTTTCCGCGTAGATCAGGAAAAGACTCTAGATGACGATATAAAGCGGCAAGTTACTGACGTGCTGGAAAACTTTGGTGTTCCCATCACCGCTACTGACACGGTCATTGATCATAATGTTAGACCTTGTAGCAGGATGGCCGCTGTGGAAAGCAAGTTGGACCAATTCCGCCACGCTCAGCTCGTAGTTACGGATCGTTTGCACGGCTTAATTCTATGTGCGATAACTCGTACACCCTGCTTGGCGTTCAACAATATAAGTAAAAAAGTCCAAGGTGCTTATGATTGGGTCGCTAAAGACCCATCACTGTCGCTAGTGACGAATGGGCCGTTAGATGAAGCAACGCTCAGCAGATTGCTTGCGGTTCAGCCGTCATCAGATGATACACCCCGTATTCGTCTCAAACCTCAGTTTGACGATATGGCCCATACCATCCAAGTCCTCACTGGAGCCAGAGCGTCCCTCTGATATAACAATTATGGGTAAATACAAAACACTATTAATCAATCTTGGCCTGTTCACGCTCAATACCGTAGCAACCAGACTTATCACCTTCTTCTTGGTGCCGCTGTATACATACTTCCTTTCGCAGGAGGAATACGGCATTACCGACATGGCTCAGACATTACAGATGGTGCTCATTCCTATTGCCACGTTATCGCTGAGCGATGCGCTTCTCCGCTTCGCAATAGATGACCAAAAGCACAACCGAAAATACTTTACGCTTGGCACTTATGGCGTAGCGCTGAGCTGCGTGGTAGTTTTTGCTTTGCTGCCAGGTCTTGATCTACCGATATTTGGTGGCTTGGGCGATTACAAACTGCTGTACTGGCTCATATATTGCTTCGGTGCTTTGCAAACGTTATTTTCTTGTATGGCGCGCGCACTTAATCAGCTAAAGCTCATCACGATGGCTTCTATTTTAACCTCTTTGATCACCTGTGGATCAGCTGCCATTCTGATCGCACTATTGCACTGGAAGGTCGAAGGCTTCCTGCTATCCATGATTCTTGGCTATGCCATAGGCTGTGCCACTTACGTGTTTGGTGGTCATCTATATCGTTATATTGGCACCCACTTGGGGAAGAGCGATTTGGCGCTATTACGTCGAATGCTAATCTATGCGTTGCCATTGATTCCTAATGCACTATTCTGGTGGGTGGGTACAAGCATTAATCGTTTTTTCATTACGGGTATGTTAGGCATAGGGGCCTCTGGTTTGTTTGCTGCAGCGTCCAAGATTCCTAATCTTCTTAATACTTTCTACAGTATCTTTCAGCAGGCATGGACCCTATCCGCGTTCCAAGAATTCCGTAAAACGGATATACGGTCATTCTTCAGTACTGTATTCGTCTTGCTGCAAAGTTTGATGGCTGTTGTCGCATCTCTGTTTATTCTTGGATCGCAATGGGTGGCATCGTTTATGTTGCAAAAGGATTTTTACCAAGGATGGGAATTGATGCCGATTATCATCCTAGCTTTTTATTTCAATGCCCTGAATTCTTTTTTTGGCACAGTGTTCACATCAAGTATGAAAACTAGGGCTCTAATGACTTCCACCGTGGCTGGAGGATTAGTCTGCATTGCGTTAACATGGGCATTGATTCCTCTATGCGGATTATGGGGGGCATGCATTGCCAGTGTTTTCTGCAATGCTGTGGTACTGGTTATCCGAATTATGGAATCACGTGCGATTATCAATGTGCGTATTCCTTGGCCTTCGTTTTTGATTACCTTGATATTATTGCTTATACAGACGATAGTAATGAGTGCTCACAAAGGTGCATACCTATGGATATCTTTCGTTCTATGCCTTGCGGTACTGGTCACTCAAATCATAGGGTGTGTGCCACTGATGCGCAAGGTCGCTTTGTCGTTGCGTAGATAATGGATGAAGGCTTACATCGTAAAAGGCATATCTGATGCATAAAATTCAAGGGGAATAATCGCAACATCTTCGTTGTCAATTGCTTTCCAATCTATCATCTGATTCCGGTCGGCTCTTGAGTCTTTGGCATGTTCCAGCATTGCCTCGCGCGGCTTGCGGTATCCTAGCATCTTCCTGGACTTGTCGTTGTACTCCCAGTATCCGTGTTCCATCGGAGCTTTCGGTTCACGGTGCTCGCCGACCTGCCCATGTCCGCGACGATGGTGCGCACGCCCATTCCCGCGCGAAGCATGTTGGCGATCTCGATTCGCTCGTCCAGGTCCAGGTACCGTCCGTTGATTTGTCCGGGTTCGTCATGTCGCCACGGCGCCAGTCCACGGATGGTCTCTCGTCTCTGCCGGTGGATCTGGTCCTGTCGTTGCGCCATGCCTTCCCGTGCGCTTAGTAGTGCCCGAAAGGTTGCGCGCTTTGGATCATGGCCGTCCATGGCGCGATGATCAGTTCGCTTCCATGAGACCGTCATCGAGCCGGGACATGTCGAGGTAGCGGCGGGTCGACCACTTGTTGGCCGTGATGTACCTGATCTTCGCGCATACGAGCATGAGGGCGCTGTTCCCGTCGGGGAAGCTTCCCACGACGCGCGTGCGCCGCCTGATCTCCCGGTTGAGCCGTTCGATCATGTTGTTCGTGCGGATGCGCCTGCGGTGTCCCGCAGGAAACTTCATCCAGCAGGTAGGTGGTCGTCTCCTGGATGTCCTCGCGCAGGCAGTCGGCGGCCGCCTTCAGCCTCCTGGCCTTCATATCGGACGCGACGGCGTCCGCCTTGTCCAACGCGGACTCGCGTGATTCCATGGCGAACAGGCCTTCAGGGCCGCCGACGCCCATTCGCGGTGGCTGGGCGGCACCTTGGAGAGCACGTTGCGTATGAAGTGCACCATGCGCCGCTGGTATCCCGCCTTGGGAAGCGTGGAGTTGACGGTGGAAACCAGGCCCGCGCACCAGTCGCTACCACCAGGCGCACGCCCTTCAGCCCGCGTTCAATCATGGAGTGGGGAACTGCTCCCAGCCGGCGGAATCCTCCCTCATGCCCTCGGCGACGCCGATGACTTCGCGGTGACCATCCTTGCTGACGCCGATGGCGACCAGGATGCTGACGTTCTCCACGCTTCCGCCCCAGGAGCGCTTGTGCCACACGCCGTCCACGAACACGTATGGGTACTCGTCATCCAACGGCCTCGTGCGCCATTCGTCGATCTCGGCGTACACGCGCTTGAGCTTGCCGCTCAATGTCTGGGACGTCATGCGGTCGCCCCACGGCAACTGGCCGGTGTCGTCGACCTGCCTGGTGGACACGCCGGCCGGGTACATGTCGATCAGCGCCTCCTCTACGCTTTCCTCGCGTCTGCGGTAGCGTTCGATCACCGCGGACTCGAACAGGGCGCCCTTCGATTTCGGCACCTTGAGATCGAGCCTGCCGGCCTTGGCGGTCAGGCTCCTCTCGTAGTGGCCGGCCCGGTACGCCTTCCGTCCGCCGGAACGCTCGTATCTCGCGGCGTTGGCGATCTCGTCCGCCTGAAGCGTCGGGCATCGCGTTGACGATCCGCTCGACCTTCTCGCGCACCATGGCGTCGAGCTTGCTCTCGAACATGGCCCGGTCGAACTGTATGATTTCCGCGGGTCTGGCTCCGTACCTCTTTCCAATCGCGGTTTTTCATTGTCTGGCGACTGAAAATCGTACCCGGCACGGCCCATGTCCTTTTCCATCAAGGCCGGAATCCGAAAATGCGCAAGAATTCGGGCGTTATCACGTTGGTCGTAAAGTATTCGAATATTCGCTTATCGAAGGAATTGGATTGTATCCTAATAATGTCCAAAAGCGGACACTTTTCGGACGTTGTACTTATTCAAAGTCAAAAAGCATGGGAGTGTCTTTGTTTGAGGCTTCTGCATCGCTTACCGTTTTGCCTTCAAAAAGTTTGTCATCGTCCGATAGCTGCAGAATCGTCAGTTTTTTTTGTTCGGTTCTGCTGATGTGCGATGAATCCAATTTCTCTTTGAGAACGGCCACAATATACTGGGCATCTATGTCGTTCGCAATGCTGATAATAGTGCGAAGATCATCACCTTCGACATTTTCGACAACATCGTGTACGACAAAGCGGGGAGCGTGTATTTGATTGGCAATTGCGAACTGCTGATATGCAAGATCATATGCAGCAATAAGCGATTTGCGTGTTCCTGTGCTTGAACCCGATAATGCGGAAATGGACACGGGGAACTTGCCAGTATCCGGTGAATATACTAAAGATGGACTTTCTTCATTAATTCTCTGGGCAAATGGTGTAAAATATTTATTGAAAGAATTCATTCTAACTTGATAGATTCTGCTCTCTTCTTTACGTTCAGAGCCACCAGTCGAATAGTTGTCGATATTTTTTTGAAGAAACGTGAGATTGTCTGTGTAACGATTAAGAGTGTCGATGATTTCTTCGCACTTGCCGATACGTTGTTTTAATTGCATGAGACTGTCTGATAGTTGTTCATACTCATCAATGTTTTCCTTGCCTATAAGGGATAGATATCTATTGTTCCTGGCAAGAAGGGTCTGTCTTTTTGCCTCAAGTATGGCTTTCTCTTTTAGGAGATCGGATTCAATATCTTTAAAGTATGAAATCTTATTATCGCATAGCTTATTATTGAATCTAACCATGTCTTCAAATGTTTTATTGATATCGGGAATTTTTGAGCAAACTTCATTAAAGAATTTTCGTGAAAGATCAAGATTTGCTTGACGCTTTTTCTCTGTTTCAGCATCTTTAAGAACTGATTGAATCTGCTCTATTCTGTAGTTCAGCTCGCTAAGCTGATCGGTTAATTTTGTATACTCGTTTCGGACTAAAGCTATCTTGTCCTTATTGTTCTGATATTCATTGGGGTTAAGAATATTGTCCGTCTGAGCTTTCGTTCGTTCGTAGGAGTTTTCTAAAGCGCTAAGTATTTGGCGCTGTTGTTCAATGTCATCAACGGTATTAACCCGCTTGTACTCTTTTAAGGATTCTTTCGCGTGATTTAATTCGGTAGTGAGCTGGCTTAATTTCTTATCAAGCAATGGATCGGAAATATTAAATAGAAAATTGTAAACGCAGCGGTATGTCGCAGAATTTGTTTGCGTAAGGTTGCGAAGGAAAGTGTTGTTATCGCCTCTTAGAGAGACGCGCACAAAAGAATTGATAAGTTGCCTAAATGTGGGAGTATTGTTGTCAATTCCAAAAAGGAGACTGTTTAGTCTTTTCTGATATTTTCTTATGGTTAACTGTTCGTTGTTGATGTAATAATGGCCCCTTGGAAACAAATCTACCCTTAATTCGACTACCTTGCCATAAGGCGGCTCAAATTTTTGTACGAGAGTCATTTCAACGGCAATACGCTTCTTGTTAATGAGATCTTGCAAAGCTATTGCTGCAGTATTGGTGTCGTGGTCCTGATAGATTCCTTCTTTGTTCTGCGCCCCCATCAAAACATCGATGAGTTTGAGAAAAGTTGTTTTGCCGACTTTATTATGTCGATTAGAGGCTTCTGTATCTACTATAAGGTTTGCGCCTTTATGAAAAGATATTTCCCGCATGATTGTCTTCGTCACTGTATTGAGAATACGCAAAGACTTAATGAACATGTAGGTCTCCTTTTTTGTCAACAGCTACGCGATCCATTAGATACAAGAAATCAAGAGCCATTAGAAAGAAATCGTAATTTACTTTCCTGCTTATAAAATCAGCTGTAATCTTTTGATACAGATTTGAGGCATCTATACTGTTGTGCGTCTTGAGATAGTCATAGATAGATGCGGCGAGGTAATAGACGGTACTGGTAGGCTCATTATTTCGGTCAAGAAGCAGCATGTCGCTCCTTTGGCGTTTCTAAGATCTTGCATTTTGAAATCCCGTAGGTAGTAAGAGCAATGCAGAATCGATCTATTGTTTCGGAATGGATTTTGTCAGCGTCAAATTTAGAATCATGAATGATTGTGTCTCTGAGGATTTCTTCAATTTTTCGAAGTTGAGAATTTCCGTCACCTATGCTGAGGTTTCCATCTTCGTCGCGATTGGCTACTTCAAGGTATAAGTCACGGAGTCTCCTGACGATGTCCTCGCTGTTTGGATAGTCTTTCATTGCTCTGTCCACTTGGGCGTAGTCATAAGCGTGTTCATCGATAAACATTTTATGGTGTAGTGCGTTATTAAAACGTAGTTTTTCATGAATCTGAGCTGGGTCTTGTAATGAGTATTCATCATTTTCGGAAGGGAGCGATGAATTAACAATATCAAGAAGCTCGTGAATATAACTGTGAGTCAAACGATGCGGACACATGTCTGCTGTAGAATAGTAGTTAATTGTTTGGTTATAGCTAACTGTATCGTGGTCACCGTTAATCTGCGTATTTCCATTGCCAGTAGCGGACTGTGTGCTATTTAGCATGAGTATTTACCTGATTGCTGGTACCCATTATCTGAGTATTGCCGTTGCCATTTGCTGTAAGAGTGTTATTTTTATAAAAATCGTGGATTTTTTGAATTTCTTTTTTATTTTTAATTGAAGTAACTGTTGCGAATATTGAGAGCAAGGAAGAGATGATGCCAAGTACGGTTGCAATTGTTTCCATATGTTTTTTTGCTCTTTCCTATTGCTGAATAACCATATTACTCTACTCTTCAACATTTGCTGGTAAATATGTGTTTCTTACTGCATCCTGTTGTCAAAAGTGAAAAGCAGGAGAACAATCCCTTTTTATCTGCTGAGGATGCGAGAAGGTTATTTGAAAAACTATCAGCCGATTGGTTGATTGTGTCTTGTTCTACAGCAAGTCGAATCAGTGTCTACGTCGCCAGTCGATGGTGGCGGCGAACAGTGCTTGGCGGATGAAGTCGAGCAGGGTGCAGGCCGCGTAGATCGCCAGTAAGATGCTGAGTATCCGTAGAATTGCGAATGGTTGTTGGTAGAGGTTCTTCAAGTTGAAGAGTTGGCTCCAGGGCAACTCCTTGGAGGTGGCGTAGTCGGTGATGGGGTATACGGCGAATGCGGATTGCTTGATCCGGTTGATGATACGGCTGTTGAAGGTGACGCGGTCGAACAGTAAGAACATGCCGAAACCGATCATCACTGCGGGGAGCTTCCAATCTCCGGTGATGAAGATATCCGTATTGTGCCCGAATGAACGCGTTGCAGATGAATAAAACTAGAGATGACATTGTTCTTGCAACATTGTTAATGTCATTGTTAGGCAGATGATAATTTTTTAATTTTTGATATATCTGTTTAATCTTGTCTTGATTTGCTGACTATCTATGGTGACGTTCGGCAGTTTGTGTATTTTTACATTTTGATTTTGAGACAAGACGGTATAGCTCATGTCTTGCATTTTAAAATTCGAATTTTGAGCACCGGAACCCAGCATGAACCCATGAAGGGCAAACATTTTGCTAGTTTTCCAAGATCTCGCGATTCTCAATATTCCCATGTGTTTCCATCGTGTGGTGTCTCCAGTAATTATCGTCTAGTTATCGTTATACCCATGCTTGCGGGTATCCAGAGCCTCCTTCCAATAGGATTCTCTGGCAAGAACAACGTCTTTGGGCACGGTGAAGTCGTAATGTTCCAGAAGCGTGTAGCGGAAATGCGTCTGTACATACTCCAACCCGTACTGTTCCACAATGGCAATCAGCCTCGTATCGTTTCCGTGGCCATCGCTGATGTAGTCTTGCCAACGCTGGTATATGCCGTTCCTTCCGGTGGCGCTTCCCACATACAGTTTCCCGTTATCGGTATTGGTGATTACATACACGCCTTGCTGTCGGACAGCGTATTCTTCCAGCTTGCCTTGTCGTTCTCCCAAATCGACTTAAGCTGGGCATAGGAAAGGCTAACAGCAGGTGTTGGCGGCCTTGTTCACTTGGCACGGTCGGCCGGTGGTACTTTTTCTTGTCGCCAGAAATAGGCCGCCAAAATTGGCCACAGAATATTGCCAATAAGTCTCGTACGCGCACGATATCGACAGGGAATGTTCCTTATTTCACGGCCCATCTGTTTGAGTTCCCAAAAATGTGTTCAATGTATGAAGGGATGAGGAATAGTTCGAGGGGGAAGATTATCCTTGGAAAGGATATTGTCAACGTGAGATGGGGAAGTTCAGTGACTTCTGTAGAGAGCGCTAATGTGCAGCAGCCTACCGCACCGCAAGGGGTAGTTGAGGAAGCGGATGACGGCATTACTCTGATGGATCTGTTCAAAATCATTCGTAAGCATCTGGTCACCGCGATCATCGCATTTGTGGTGGTGGTGGCCGGCGTGAGTGCCTATACTTTCCTGGCTCCGGCGAAGTATACGGCTACGGCTCAGACCATGGCCACCTATAACGCTTCCGATGGTGGCGAAAGCATCGCCCAGCAGTCCACTGGTGGCAGCTACATTTCCAACCAAATCACCTCATATCCGACGCTTGCCACCACTTCGAAGGTGCTCAAGCCGGTTATTGATGATCTTGGCTTGGATGAAACCGTGACGGATCTTGCCGGCCGGGTCACTGTCACCAATCCGACCAACACGGCATTCGTGAACATTGCCGTGGTGGACGGAGATCCGAAGCAGGCCGCGGACATCGCCAATTCTGTCGCCGAATCGCTGAAAGACGTCATTGAACGTGACCTGTACTCCGGAGACAAGTCTCCGGTGAAGCTTTCCGTCGTGCAGAAGGCACAGGTTCCGACATCTAAGTCTTCGCCGAAGACCGCCTTGTATCTGGCCGTCGGTGTGGTGCTCGGCATCATCATCGGCGTGTTCGCCGCACTCATCAAGGACCTCCTCAACACCAAGGTTGAAGAGACTTCCGACGTGCGCGGCATCGTCCGAGCATCTTCCCTTGGCTCCGTTCCGATGGACGCTTCGCTTGATGATAAGCGTCCGGTGCTGGTGAGCCAGCCTAACGGCGCTATTGCCGAGGAATTCCGTCGTATCCATACGAATATCGATTTCCTGCAGACCGACCGCACCGAAGGTGTGGGCCAGCTGCTTGTCATCACGTCTGCGCAGCCGTCCGAAGGCAAGACCACCATGGCTATCAATACTGCGGTGGCCCTTGCTGAAGATGGTGCGAAAGTACTGCTTATCGACGCTGATCTTCGCCACCCGTCTGTCGCCCATCATTTGGGTATTGAAGGTGCCGCCGGTCTGGCGCACGTGCTGTCTGGGCAGATGGGCCCGAAGGACGTGGTGCAGAGCTACTGGAAGACGAACCTGCACATTCTGCCTGGTGGCAAGAGGCCGGCGAACGCTGGCGTGCTGCTGAGCTCCGAAACCATGAAGCTCATGGTGGAGCAGGCGCTCACCCAATACGATTACGTGATTATTGATACCGCCCCGTTGACGGTGTCCAACGATGGCGCGGTATTCGGCCGTTGGGCAAAAGGCCTTCTGCTGGTGGTCAGCCGCAACGTGTGCGAGAAGAAGTCCCTGCAGGAGGCGGCCGACACGCTCGCCACCGCGCAGGTGCCGGTGCTTGGCTTCATCTTCAACCGTGCAGATCCGAAGAAGGTCAACTCCCACTCCAACTATTACTACTACTATGAAGATGGTGCTCCGCGTAGCAGCCATCGTGCAAACGGCAAGAAGAAGAGGATCTGACGTTTTCCTTCTTCACGGAATGAGGGGTGTATGGCAACTGAGAACGATGATTCCCAGTCTATGAACGGTATTCTGTCCAACATATCTCGGGATGTGGTGGACACCAGCTGGGATATTCCTCCGCTGACCTTCCCCAAATTGCAGCCTACCGATTCGGAAGAGGCCGATGGTGCGGATGAGACTTCGATTGCTGAGCCCCGCACCATCGCTTCCTCCGTGCCTGCGCAAATGGAACAGCCGGTTTCGGCTGCGCCAACAATCGCGAATATACCCAGTATGCCGCTCGACACCATCGATTTCGATGAAGCGGTTGCCCCAGCCGATGCCGAGGAAACCGCCACTTTGCCACCCCTCGTCTCTTCGACAGATGAACAGGACGCCGAAGCGACTCAGGCCTTTGATACTTCGGATGGCATAACCGACCTAGAGGAACTTGCCGCGGAAGATCCGGAACACGATCCGCTGAAAACCATTCCGGCCGCACCGAAAGAGCCGTCTGCGGACAAGCGAAAGATTATTGCCATTGTCGCTGCGATTGCGGCAGTGGCGGTTGCTATCGCCGGCGTCATCGTGGTACGCAATCGTATCAATTCGAAAGAACAGCGTGCGGCAGTGGCGGTATGCGAGAAGGTGAAATCCAAATACTCCAAAGCCAACGAAAAACTGCAAAACGCCATCGAACAGGCGACCAGTCTGCAGGGCACTGCGGCAAACCAGGTGGCGGATGCCGCCACAATCGACCAGCTCACTCAGGCCGTGACCAAGGCGCAAAATCTCAAGACGGTCGGCGGATGTTCGGTGATGCTGTCCGAAACCACACTGCGTGCGCACGCCCGTAGTATGAGCAAGCAGATCAGCAATATCAAAGAACAGACCAAGGCCGTTACCGCAGCAGCCACAGCTGTGGCCGCCAGCAAGCGAGCTTTGGAAGTGAATAAGACGACTGCCGCATTGCAGAAGGCCATTGCCGACGCAAAGACGTTGCTTGACGGTTCTGCAGGCCAGGTTGCGGACGAGTCGACACGTGACGCGCTTGCCAAGGCGATTGACGCTGCCCAGAAACTCCTCGATGGCAAAAGCACTGATGTTACGGCCATGCAGAACGCTTCGAAGGTGATTTCCTCGACTTCTGACGGCGTGAACAAGTCTGTGGCGGAGCAAACTGCGGCTAATGCCCAGTCGAATACCAATTCGAATACCAATAACGGCACTACGAATCGGCGCTACACGTATACGTGGCAATTTGGTCCGGGCTCTGGAAACGGTGTGAACGGTGGTGGTTCGAGCGGCGGTAACGGCGGTTCGAGCGGCGGTAATAACAATGGCGGTTCAACCGGTGGTAATGGCGATTCGAACGGCAACGGCAACGGCGATTCAAACGGCGGCGGTAACGGCGATTCGAATGATGGTAATGGTGGTTCGAACGGCAACGGCAACGGCGATTCAAACGGCGGCGGTAACGGCGATTCGAATGATGGTAATGGTGGTTCGACCGGCAACGGCAACGGCGATTCAGATACAGGTACTGCTGGCGAATAAGCCATACCGGAGAAGGATTTGGATATAGCGAATGGTACCCCCATAGGTCCCTCTTAATTTCTGGGGGGGGGCTTGTGGTAAATTAACTACTTGCGTGTGCATTTTTAAGAGGAGAGAGAGACATGCAAGACAGTGCCAGCAGTGCTGCGATAAACAGCAAAGCACGGTTGAATAATAAAGTGCCCGAGCAGCTGTCTCAGATTTCTTATTGGAGATTGGCTGTCAACCTTGTACTTATGCTGTTGGACATGGCGATGTTCGTCATCGCAGTTGCCGCGGTGCTGGTAGCACGCAATGAGATCACGTTCTACTCTTCGCGATTCAAATTCACGCTTTTCCCTGTCGTATATTTCGTGCTGACCGCTTTGATTTGGATTCTGTGCCTGCATAGTTCGGGCGTATACCATCGTCATATCATGGGCGATGGATACCAGCTGAACGTGCTCATTGGGAAAGCCACTGTCAAATGCTGGTTCGTATTGTGCGCATGCCATTTTGTGCTCAACATGTATGCGAAGCTCACCGCCATTACCTTAACCGTTCTACTGGCAGCCCTGCTTACCATGATTGAGCGTGTAATCGCAAGGAAATTCATTATCGCAAGTCGTAAAAACGGTAAATATCTCTATTCAACGGTGCTTGTTGGCTCTCCGGAAGGCATTTTGAGTGCATTGAAGATGCTGGGGCAGAGCAAGCAGCTCAATTACCGCCCGGTGGCAGTGTGTCCTATTCGTTTGAATGAGAATACCGGTATGGTAGAAACTGAGACGGATTTTGGCGACTTCCTGCAAGAAATCAACGATAGGTGGGGATCCCGCCTTATGATGGTAAATTATGGTGACCGTTTGGCAGAACGTATCGTCGCGGTCGGTGCACAGACGGTCATGGTAACTGATGTTCTTCACCGCTTCTCCGATAATTTCAATGCTTTTGCATTGCAGATGGAATCTTTGAACCTTGAAATCGCGCTTACTGCTTCTGCGGTTGAAATCAGCGGCCATGAGACTCAGATTCGTGATATTCAAGGTACGTCGATTATGACGATTCGACTGCCTCAATACTCTCCGTACGCACGAATCTGCAAGCGTCTTTTTGATATTGTCGTTTCTCTGGTGGCTATTATTCTTTCTTCCCCAATTATGCTTGTTGTTGCGGCATTGATTAAGAAAGAAGACGGAGGTCCTGTCTTTTACACTCAGGAACGTATCGGCCTACGTGGAAAGCCGTTTAAGATTCACAAGTTCCGTTCCATGCGTGTGAATGCTGACGCGCATTTGGCTGAAGTCGCCGCAGCGAATGGTCAAGAGATGGGTGCTCGCGTGAAAATTAAAAAGGATCCGCGTATCACCAAGATTGGTCATTTCATTCGAAAAACCAGTTTGGACGAGATTCCGCAGTTCTTCGATTCTCTCATTGGAACCATGAGTGTTGTTGGTCCTCGTCCGCAGCGTCAGTTCGAAGTGGACGAATACGATCAGATTTATGCTACAAGGCTTTTGGTCAAGCCTGGCATTACTGGTCCGTGGCAGGTGTCCGGACGAAATGATTTGGATGAAGAGGAAAGCCGACGTCTTGACGTCAATTACGTACAGAATTGGTCCGTGCTTGGGGACTTCGTTTACGTGCTGAGGACCATTGGTGTGGTAATTCATCCAAACGGCGCATATTAAAACGCGGCTGCTTTAATTCGGTATTTCTTGATTTCCCTCTGTTCTTGTGATGGAACAGAGGGAAATTTCATTTGGCGGCCGAAAAAAAGGGGTGCCATGTGGCACAATAATGCGCTGGAATAGTCAAATTGAGTGCTTAATGATTTGAGGAGCAAAGCATGGGGCAACATGCTCAAGCAATACGGGAAAAACATACGGCACGGAATGTGACGCTTATTGTACTTGCGGTGCTGGTTGTGCTACTTGCCATTGCCGCAGTGTTTGGTATGCAACTGTATAAGCAGGCAAAAAGCGTCAAGGCGCACGAATCGCAAGCCATATCCTCACTATCCGCAATCAATGACCCTGCAAAGCTCAAGGATGCCGCCGCGTCGCAGGCGTCCATCGCGCAGGCTCAGCAGCAGACGGCGCAGGCCAAGCAGATTGCGCACGGTTCACTATGGAACGTGGCCGCGAAAATGCCGTTCGTCGGCAGTGACATCGCCACTGTGCAAGGCATGACGGAAGTCGTGGACAACCTTGCACAGCAGACACTGCCATCGTTGACCACTGCGGTGCAACAGCTTGCCGATGCCAATCTTTCCGGTGCGGAAGGGCAACTCAACCTGCAGCCAATCGCCGATGCGCAAGGTAACTTCGACAAGCTCAACCAGCAGGTGCAGCAGCAGAACAAGCAGTATAACAGTCTTGCCGAGCCGAAAATCGGCATGGTGAAGAAAGCCTATCAGCAGGGCAAGGACCAGCTTGACAATATCGCCGATTTGGTCGGACAGGTCAGCAACGCCACTCACATGCTGCCTTCCTTCCTCGGCCAGAACGGTGCCCGCACATACTTGCTGGCGGCACAGACCACATCCGAAACACGTTCCGGCGGCGGCTTGGTTGGCTCCCTCGGCACCATGACTGCGGATAATGGCAAAATCGCGGTGGGGGACTTCCACCCGAATGGTGAGTTCGTCAATGGCAACAACGGCACCGCTGAGGAACATGCGGTATTCAACAGGCCGTTGGGTTTCTCCTTCGACGTGCGAGACACCTTCGCGGTGCCGGATGTTTCCCGCAACGCGGAAATGCTCAACGCTTCATGGCAGCGTTCGCAATATGCCTGCAACATCGACGGTTTGATTTCCGTGGATCCGGTGTTCATCCAGAAAATGGTGGAGATCAACGGACCTGTCACTTTGTCCAACGGCACTGTGCTTACCGGCGAGAACACCGCCGAATACATGCTCAACACCATCTACAAGGACGTTCCTGTGGCACAGCAGGACGAATACTTCGAGTACATTGCCAAAACGGTGATGGACGGCGCTTTTGGCAACATGACTGTGGACAAGATGATGAAGGTGGCGCAAAGCATCGGTGATTTGGCCGAGAACCGCCACTTCTACGCCTACACGTTCCACGATGACGAAGCGAAGTACTTCCAAGGTGCTGGACTCGCCAAGAATGCGCCTGAGAGCGAGACCAATCCGGAAACGGGCATTTACATCAGCGAGCAGAATCCTTCGAAGATGGGTTGGTATATCGACCGTACCAGCGAAGTGACCAAGACAGGGGACAAGACCTACCACGTGAAGTACACGCTGACCAACCGTATGACTTCCACGGAAATGGCTACCTGCACGAGTTACATTCTCGGTGGTGAGCAGAAGGGCGTTGGTGGCGTGCCCGTGGCGCCGAGTGGCACATCCGCGCAGCGTGTGCTGATTTACGCGCCTGCAGGTGGTTCGATTGGATCAATCGCCGTGACCGGTGATGTGCGTGACCGTAGCAATGCCACCATGGACGGCAAGCCATTGAACTCCAGTATGGCGTACATCGCACCTGGCAAGAGCGTGACGTACGAGTTCGACGTGACCGTGTCTGACAAGGCCACGGCTGATATGAAGCTCGATCAGACGCCGTGTGGCAAAATGACCAATGATGTGAAATACAACTATTGAAATATGGCGCGGTAATTCTCGACATTATTGGTGCATGATTTCCTTGAATTCATCTCAATGAAAACTTGTTCAATGAAGTCTATGAATGATTGCTATATTCTTGGAAATACAGGGGGTATTTCTGCTGGAAAGCGGAGATACCCCCTATTTTATTAGTGAAAAAAGGGTGTATTTATGCGAATTGTTGTATTATATTGCATGTAATTAATATCCTATATTTTCAAGGGGTTGGCATGTCTGTTCTTGACGGATTTGAAGCAGTGGGAGAAAAGACCACCACCAATAAGATGACCATGACGGTCATGGAATTATCCGTTCGCTTTTCCAAAGGCGTGACCGAAGCGCTCGGATGCCCGGCATACGTGAAATTGCTGGTGAATGACAAGCGGAAGAAGATCGCAGTCCAGGCATGCGACGCCAAAGACGGGAACGCCATCAAGTTCTGCAAGACCAAGCGAAGCAAGGCCGATGGCGTCGACTCTGACGCTGCAGGAAAGGCTTCTTCCGTGACCGTGCGTACCACCGATGTGCTGGTAGCGGTGCAGAAGTATTTCACTTTCCCGCCGGTCGCAGACGACCAGATCGCCTATTTCGCCATGGATGGCGAGTCCTACCCGGATGAGAAGGTTGTCATTTTTGCTGTGGCCGATGCCTCAAAGGGTGTATCCGGCAAGCGCGGTCCCCGCAAAGGTTCGCATCATACGGCCAAAGATGGCGAGTAAGTGAACAATATTCCGCTCAGCTTGAAAAGTCGCATATAGTACAGTTCTCTTGATGTGAGTGCTGTACTATATGCAGTATCTTGATAGGCTGTGCGAATCGTCCATAAACGCTAATAATGAGTACGTATGCATCCAGCCCAAAAATCCTGAAAAAGGGAGCTTGGAATGAATGTGGCAGGTAGCGGGCGTGTAGGATCTTCGTTCAGTATTCGAGTCGCTCAAAATAACGTGCTTGGTTGGCGATGGACGGTGGAAAAAGAGCATGACGGCTTTTTCGAGCCCGTTGCGTCTGGTCGTTCGCTCACGCGTAAGATGGCCAAAAGGGCCGCGATAAAAGCGATGAATGAATTGCGTGCATAAACAACCGTAACGCCATGAATGGCCTGCATCTTTCCATATGAAATATAAAAGAGGCATATAAGACAGGAGAGGCTCCGCACAATGTGTGCGGAGCCTCTCCTGTCTGAAAAACTA
>ERZ772860.691-NODE-691-length-28295-cov-9.314306_pt1 | contig 28295 bp, 49 predicted proteins | sample MGYA00511342_ERZ772860 | MGnify/ENA primary metagenome ERZ772860 (study PRJEB29015, sample SAMEA2737665) | human gut metagenome | biome: human gut; feature: human-associated habitat; material: faeces | place: China | collected 2012 ... | reverse complement strand
ACATGCCTAAAACGATTGATGTATAAAAAATAAATACAATAACAAACATGATACATCTCCTATTAAAAAATCAATAATCTTCATAACAATCTTCTAAAAATCTCTTTTTAATTGTTTTACTACACCAATAATTTCAATAGGTATAGTTTTCATTTCATTATAAGTGAAAATAAGTGGCTCATAACTAGAGTTTAATGGTTGCAATAAAATACTGCTATCACTTTTTTTACCTTTTTTTATTGTTGCTTCATCTCCATTTATAATCGCTACAACAATATCACCATTTTCAAAATCATTTTGTTTTTCAACAACAACAATGTCATCTTCAATAAGAACTGGTGACATACTATCGCCGTGTATCTTTAAAGCAAAGTACTCATCTCCATTTCCAACTAAAGAAGTTTCAACATCAACAGTTCCAATCCAATTTTCTTGTGCAAGATAGTCATATCCAGCTTTAACTGTACCGTAATATAGGAATTGGGGTTACAGAGTTTCCAAATTTATCAGTTTTTGTATTTGTGTACTTTTCGTTAGATAGTCCGGCTAACCATGCAGGTGAAACCCCAAAGAAATTAGCTAATTTTACAATAGTTTCTCTCTTTACACCTTTAATTTCACCAGAAGCATATCTAGAAATAGTAGCAGCCTTTTTACCAACAGTTTCTTCTAAGTCTGCTAATATATAATTGCTATTTTCAATTAACTCAGATAATCTTTGAGCAAAAAGTTCTTCCATAAAACAAACCTCCTACAAAACTATTGTACTACATTTTTTCGCAGTACGCAATATTTTTTTGGGAAAAATAAAAAAATTACGTAAAAAGTATTGACAAAGAAAATAAAATGATATATATTACGTACAACGTAATTACGTGATACGTAATTTGAGGAGGTGAAATGATGAATAATCGAAAAAAGATAATAATAAAATTAGAAAGCTATATGAAATTAAAAAATATATCAAAGCAAGATTTGGCTAAGAAATGGGAAAAAAGTGATGCTTATATTTATAGAAGATTTTCAGATGAAGTAGATTTTAGTTTAACAGATATAATAGATATCATTAATATATTAAATTTATCAAAGGACGAGGGAAAAGATATTTTTTTTAATTAAATATTACGTAGCACGTAATATGAATGCGACAAGGTACAAAAAGGAAAGGAGATGAAAAGTTGGAAACTGAAAAGATTACTATTAAAGAAGCAGCTAAGAGACTTCATAAATCAGAACAGTTTGTAAGAGTAGGATTACAAAGAAACATTTTACCAATAGGCTATGCGATGCAAATTTCTAACAAGAAATGGACGTATTACATTAGTCCAATAAAATTAAAAGAATTAACAGGAAATAAAGATTAATTGGATAAGTTTGGAAGGAGGCGAAACAAATGATAAGTTATTTAATAGACGTATTCTTATGTGGCATGGTAGTAGTAGCAGAATTAATAGGAACACTCATATTAGCAATATCTGTAGAAGTTATAGTATATAAGATTTTCAAAATTAATCTATATCAAGAAATATGGAAAGGCTTGAACAAGTTAGATAGAAAGCTAAATAGAATATTGGGATAGAAAGGAGGGAAAAAGAGATGCAAGTATTTATAGGCATAATTTTAGGGTTTGTTGTGGCAATTATTGTGATGATAGTTACGGGCTTTGGACAAGATCCATATTTAATTAGGGAAATAGATGAACAAACTGGTGTTGTTAAGAAGATTAGTAAATTTGCTAATTGTTTGATTGATACTGAAATTTCTGGACTAAACGATATAAAAGAAATATTAGATATAACAACACTAAGTGAAGAGGAGAAGAGTCAATATATACAGATAATAACAGATGTACACATAAAACATTTATTAACATATTCAGAAAAAATAAAAGTACTATCTGACAGAAGAAAAGATAATTCCAGATAGTACGAAACTCATTAATCAAATATGACTAACTGTATACATAATAGCATATTTCCAGAAATATTGCAAGGAGGAAAAACAAAATGTGTAAATTTTTAAGGATTAGAAGCAAAAAATATATTAAATATTGCTATTGTTTACTACTAAAACAAGAGATAAATAAGGATTTTTGTTATTTTTGCAAGGATAGGGAATATAAAAATACGTGCAAAATCAAGAAAAAAAGTAAGAAACTTGGATATCTAGAGAAACAAAGAGATAAAGGCATAGTTAAAGAAGGAATATGCGAAGTTTGTGGCAAGTATTCAAAACACTTAGACCCACATGAAGTTTATGGTGGAAGTAATAGAAAAAGAAGTATACAACATAAATTTGTAAAACTAATATGTAGAAAATGCCACGACAATGAAAATGTTATAAAACAGTTAAGAATAGATACACAAAAAGAATATATGAAAACACATACAGAAGAAGAATTTATTAAATTGATAGGAAAAAGTTATATCAACAAGGGTTAAGACAACATAAGTTTTAGCCCTTTATTTTACGAAAGGATAAAGTTATGACATATATAGACTTAATTAATGCTTTTGAGAAGTGGCTCGAAACTAATTATTTGTCTAATTCATCACAATTGTTATGGTACAAGTTAATTGCATTGTTCAATAGATGTAATTGGGCTGAATGGATTACAGTAGATAACCGCAGATTAATGAGCATTATGAGAATTGATAGGGAGGCTACCTTTATACAGATTAGAAATGCGTTAATAGAGAATAAACTTTTATTTTATATTAAAGGAAAAAAAGGTCAACCCAATAAATACAAAATAAATACTTACAATTTTGAAAGCAAAAACAGTAGTATAAAGAGTAGTGAAAACAGTAGTATAAACCGGAGTACAAACCGCAGACATAAATAGAATAAGACATAGAGATATTTATTTAAGTTTATTTAATAAATATAGTGTGCTCTTGAAAGACAAAAAGTATTCTGAAAGAATTAGAATTATAAATAGATGTAAAGAAGAAGAACAATATTCACAACTTACAGAAGAAGAACAGTTTATTTTATTTAGTGCTCTGCAAACGATTGAAAGGAGGAACAAATGAACATTGAAAGTTATTTAAGTAAATATAAATTTACAACGAGAGAAGAATTAGCAAGCAAGTCAGGACTTCCTGATAGAAAGGTTAGAGATGAAATTAGTAAATTAAAGCAGAGAAGGGTTGTTTTATATAATTCACAAGTTAAAGGGTATAGATTAGCACGTGATTTTAAGAGTATGTCCACTAAGGAGTTAGAAGAGGAAATTTATTTGGTTGGAAAATGCATAGAAGATATTAATTCACGTAAGGATGTGTTTAATAAACAGTTAAGGAAGTATATAGCGTATATGAAAAAGGCTAAAGAATACCAGATGTTGAATGAGAATGAAAGACATTATCCATATTTGGATTAGGAGGATGGACGATGGAGAGAAGAAAATATAAAGAGTTAAAGGAACCATGCAAAAGTTTAATCGAGAAGAATATATGTTTGGGTTGTACTGGATTAGGAGAAGAAGATTGGAAAGAACCTAAAAAATGTTCAGGTATACCAAAAGCTGAGGATAGTATTAGACAAATTTTTTTGAATTTAGGGGTGGAACGTAATGAACATAGTAGAACCAATAAGAGATACAGATAGAATAAAAGAGATACATAATTATTTGCAAGTTAGAAATAGTAGAGATGCTCTGTTATTTTCTTTTGGTATTTACACTGGATTAAGAATTTCTGATATTTTAAATTACAAAGTTAAAGATTGCATAAAAAGAGGATATTCCATAAGAGAACAAAAAACTGGTAAGCAAAAAATATATGATTGGAATCCATATTTAAAAAAAGAAATAGATGTTTATGTTCAAGGTAAATCACCGGATGAATATATGTTTAAGAGCAGAAAAGGACATAATAAGCCAATTACAAGAAATAGGGCATATGAAATAATAAAAAGAGCTTGTAATGCTTGTGGAGAGTTCAATGTAGGAACTCATACTATGAGAAAAACATTTGGATATTTTATGTATAAATTAAGTCGTAACAATATTGCTATGTTGATGGAAATATATAATCATTCATCTGAGAGAATTACTTTGAGGTACATAGGTGTTACTAGAGAGCAAAGCAATAATGTTATAAAAAAGATACGTTTTTTTTAGGTAAAATTTAATGAAAAAAGTGTGAATATAACTCAAATTATAAATGTTATATTCAAAAGATGTAAAAGTTATAGCCTTAGAGTTTCAAGACTTGTGTAAGATGTGCGAATATAACACAATATAAGATATGTTATATTCGAATAATAAAAAAATGCAACACAAAAGAAAGTTATATGGCTAATTGCTATAAAGTAGGAGGAGAAGATGAAATATAAAGAATGTATAAAAAAAATAGGACTGAAAAATGTAATATTATACGAAATGTTTTATATTTTAGAAATTATTTTAAATTTACCTTATTTGATGTTACGAGGAATAGCCATTATATACGATAGCATACTTGAATTTATTGTATTTATAACTAAAAAACAACAAAATTTGTTAGCACGAATTTTTAGGAAAACAAGAATAATTAATTTAAGTAAAATAAGTAAGAAAATAGATGATTTTAGATTAAAAACAATTAAAGAATTAAAAAAGTAGGAGGAGAAAATGAATCTAATTAATTTATTATTTAAAGAGAAAGAACAGACTGAAATGATTACAGAAGAAACATTGCCAGATGTGCAACAAATAAAAGTTCCAGATTTAAAACAATATTTATTAAATGGATATAAGGAAATACGAGAAGTTAAAAATCAAAATGAACAATTACAATTAAAGTTAGAAGAAGAATCTAAATATAAACTATTATATGATGGAGCTTTAGTAACATTAGAAGAATTTAAGAAAAGAGAAGATGAAAATAAGAAACAAATAAATAATTTACAAACAAAATTAAATGAAAAACAAGACGAATTATATAAGCTCTATGATTTAGTAAATACTTATAAAATTAAACAATTAGAAGTAGATAATCAATCTAAAAATATGGATAAAGTAATTAAAGACAATATAAATGCTTCAATTATAGACTTTAAAGAAAAAATAATAGAAGCAATTAAAAATACTAAAGGTAATATTAGTAAGGATAAAGTATGTAATTTAATTCAAAAAATGGGAGTGGATAAAAATGAATAGAGAGATAAAGTTTAGAGGAAAAATGATTGATAATAGTGGATGGGCTTATGGTTCGTTAGTAGTTGAAGTAGATAAAAATTATATAGCTTTGAATATTAACGATAACATAAAAAGAGATGATTACGATGTATATATGGTTAAAGTAATCCCAAGAACAGTGGGACAATTTACTCGGATTACACGATAAAAACGGAAAAGAAATATACGAGGGAGATATAGTAAAAAAACAGGAAGCATAGGAATAGATATTGGAAAAGTTATTTATGAATACAATGGATTTATTGTTGATGTTATGAATATGGATAGATTTTATGGAAGAGTTCATCTTTTAGAAAAATTCACAGAAGTAATTGGAAACATCTACGAAGATAGCGAATTATTAGGAGGAGAATATGAATAGAAACAATACAATTAAAGGTTTAATAGAAAGTTGTATAGATAGTCGTGATGTAAATATTGAAAAAGCAGAAGATGGAAAAAGAGCATTTAAAGAAAATAATATTTATGTAAAAGGGAAAAGTGGAGAATTTGAAAGATATACTTTAGTTGAATGTTTACCTAGAGGAACAAAATTTGTAGTATTAATTAATGAAAGCAATTCAAATGAAACAGGAGATTTTAGTTGGTATTTTTGTATTATGATTAAATATCATGATTTATATATTAGCTTACATGATAGAGGTTAGGAGGAGAATAGATATGTTTAAAATAAGAGATGATGTAGATTTAAAAGAACTTAAAAATTATGGGTTTATAAAATATCAGAATATAGATGATGGTAAATATTATTATTGTATTTGCGATTTATTTATAGGAGAAGATAGAAAAATATTGCAAGATGATGGAATAAACCCTTGTAAAGCAATAGAATATCAATTAAGTGAAATAGAGATTGAAATATTATACGACCTAATCAAAGCAAATTTAGTGGTAAAGGAGTAAAGATGGAACAAATAGTTTATGCAATAAAAAATAAAAATAACTTATATGCTACATATGGAAGAATAGAATTTAAAAGAGAAATAAGATTTGCTAGGCTTTATAAAAGCAAAAAGACAGCCTTACAACATTACTTTAATAATACAGGAGATTACAAAGATTTAGTATTAGAAGAAATATTAATTAAAACTATATCAGAACAAAAACTCGATGAAAATGAATTTAAAGAAAATAAAGAGTAAAGGAGTAAAGATGAAACCATTTATACAAATTGTAAAGTATTATAAAGAAGAGAAAAATTTAGGAATAAATTTATGTTATGAAGAAAACAATATGTGGAATATGAAAAAAGGAAAATTATTAACTTTAAAGTATAAAGAAATCTATATAAATATTTGTTTAATATGGATTAATATTGCAATAGGAATAAAAACTAAACCAAGAGAGGAGTAAAAATATATATGGAAAATATAAAATATAGTTTAATAATAAGTCAATATAGACATAGTTATCATACTTTTATAGTAAAAGTACCTAATGATATAGCAACATTCAAAAGTTGCTTATTAGGAGTAGTAGAAGAATTAGAAAGATATAAAAGAGATTCTAAAGATACCAGAGAAATACATTATGGAGATTTAGAGTATTTACTAGATGATAATAAAGAAATTTTTTGTTCTTATAATGTAAATGATGCAGGAGATATTTATATTAGAAATCATAGTTCTATAAATAGATTAAAAGATGACGCGATATATTATAAAAAAAATGAGTATATTAAAGGTAGAGGACGTATAGCAAATTATGTTTTAGAAGATATAAGCGAACATCATAATTACAATAGAATTTACGAAATAATAGAAAAATATTTTGAAATAGCATGAGAGGAGTAAATAAGATATGAGTAATGAAGAATTAGCTGTTTTTAATACAAATGACTGGGGAGAATGTATAGGTATTATAGAAAAGTATTGGAATGATGATTATGGTACTTTTGATATTGAAGGAAAAAATAATAACATTACCCTAACATTAACTACTGGTGGTTGGAGCGAAAATGAAGCAATAATAAATCTTATATGCGGTACAATGTTTTGGTTTTTATGGTGGCAAGAAAGTAAAAGAGGGGGATATTATAGGTTTAAAATAGTAAACAAAATTGAACAAGAGAGGAGTGATACATAGTGAAAGAAAAAACAGCAGATGAAGTTATATTAACACCGATGTATGAAGGCGAAGTATATAAATATCATGAATGCTCAAATTGTAAAAAAGAAATATACTTTAAAGAAGATATATTTCAACCATTTTATTTTGAAGAAAATATAAAATATTGCCCATTTTGTGGAAAAGAAGTAATAAGATATGCAAAACCAAAATTTATAGAAGAAATAAATTGGAATTGGTTAGATGAATACGAATCCGTTGTGGAAAAAATGTATAGAGAATTAGAATATATAATTTATTGTAAGCTAGATAAAGAACAAATAGACGAATTAGAAGAAAAGTCTGCAAGAGGAATGGAATATTTTGGACAGGATAGATGGTCCTTTCCATACAGTAAAGGAACTATATGCGACATAATTCATCAAATAACAAGAACTAAAGTACATTATACGAAAAAACGAAAACTTGAAAAAGAGTTTGGAGGTGTTTTAAATGAAAGAATGTAATTTTATACGAAAAGATGATTATGATTATATTATATATGAGTGTAGTAATTGTAAAGAAGAGTGGTATTTTGAATATGGGACACCAGAAGATAATAGCTATAATTATTGCCCTAAATGTGGAGCAAAAATAGCAAAAGTTATTGAACTAGAAGAGGAGGAGCTTTAAGTGAAAGAAAGAGAAGAAATATTAAATAAAATGAAAAATAAATATAAATTAGCATTATTTATGGTTATAAGAAACTCTATGGTAATGCCACAAGGTATTAAATTAGGTAAAACAGATAAAGAAATCAATGAAATGTCTTACGAAACTATGTGTTCAGTATTAACTATGATTGATTATAATAAAGCAGAAAAGATTTACGAGGAGGGAAAAAGTGAAAGAAAATAGTGATGGTAACGACACAAATGTCGGTAGCATAGGAAATAGTATAGAAGAAGATATAACAAAAATAAATACATATGTAGAACTAGTATTAAAAAAAGATTACTGTAATTGCAATGAACTTAATACAATTTTAGGAAAACATTGTGATGGAAGTAAAAATGTAGCTTATGCTATGCAACATATTTTATCAGATTACAAAAGAGTATTAAAAGAAAATAATAGGTTAGAAGAACAAGTAGAATATGACAAGACACATATTTATACGCCACAGACAATTGAGTTGAACTTCATTTCAAAATCAAAAATAGAAGACAAGATAGAACATTATCAAAAATTACAACACAATTATATTGAGAAATATGATGAAATAAACGAGGGTTTACAAGCAATGATAAGTGCTTTGAAAGAATTACTAGGAAAGGAGTAAATTATGAGTGAAAAATTAGAAGAGTTAATAAGTTTATTATATCAAGATAAATTAACTCAATATGGTAAAAGGTTACTAGTAGAAAATATAGAAAAACTACAAAAAGAATTAAAGCAAAAAAATAAAATAATAGATTTAATGGCAGAAACAATAGATAATCATGATATAGACGAAGACATCTGCAAACAAATGGGGCAAAAAGCAAATTGCAATGAATTTGAGGATACAGAAAAATGTAAAGACTGTATAAAACAATTTTTTATAAATAAAGCAAAAAGATAATCTGGAGGTATACGATGGATAAAATAGAAATGGTTATGATAAATGGAGATACAGTAGTAAAAAAGCAGTTTGAGATATTAGATAAAGATGGAGTTATAAGTTTTGAGTTAGGCAAGTTAACATTAGCAGTCAGAAAAGAAGATCTAAAAAAATATTTGTAGGAGGTACAAATGAATAAAAAAGATTTAGAACAGATCATATTTCTTAAAAGAGAAGTAAAAGATTTAGAGAGAAGATTACAAAATAATAATATTGACAATACGGTAGCTGATAGTATAAAAGGAAGTTCAACTAATTTTCCATACACAGAGTGTCACAGAACAATACAAGGAGTGGACTATAAAAAACAAATCAGAGATAGAAAATATAGAAAACTCTTAAAAGGCAAGAGAGATAAAATAAATAAACTATTAATAAAAACCGAATATGAACTTAATTACATAGAAGACAGCGAAATAAGACAGATAATAAGATTTAGATATTTTGATGAATGCAATTGGATTAGGATTATGCATTTGATGAATTATAGTTCGGAAGAAAAAGCAAGAATAAAATTAAAAAGATTTTTTGAAAAAAATTAAATATGTACGTTTTGTACGGTTTTAAAGTGTTAAAATGTTATCAAGTTATAAAGTAATTGCTTGGTAACAGGCAGGCCCACGATTACAATTTAATATTCTGAAAGAGTTAGAGCTTTTCTAGCTCTTTTTTATGTGTAAGGTGTGAAATGAATAATTACAAACTAGCAAAGTCAATAGATGTGGAATATAGAATGAAGCTAGCTTATATGAAAGACGAGAAACATAAATGTCTATTTGATAAAGATAAAAAATGCAGTAGTTGTAAATATAGAGATTACTGTGATAATAAATGAGGTGAGTTACTTGAAGTTTTATAATGAGAATATTAGCAAAGAAAAGCTAAAACAAGAGTACTTGACTGTTAATTCAAGATGCAAATATAAAACGCCAGAAGAATTAATAGAGGTAATTACTAATTATTTTAATGAATGTGATAAGTGTAGAAAACCATATACTATTTCGGGACTTGCTCTATATTTAGGACTTACAACAGAAACAATACGAAGGTATGAAAAGGATTATGGTAATACAGAGTTTGCTGAGATAATAAAACGAGCGAAGCAAACAGTTGAAGTTTATACTGCAGAGGCTACATTTGATAACAAAAGATTTCAAGGTGCTAAATTTAATTTAGAGAATAATTTTGGCTGGTCAAGTAAACAGGACACAAATCTTTCAGGAGAAGTTACTGAAATAATAAAATTAGAAGATGTATTATGATTAAGATAACAGCAAAATTTCTTATAGAGAGAAGGAAACAACAGTGGGAGTGTCACCATGACATAAAAAAAGATGAAAGGTTTGTTTTAGGTGTAGCACATGAAATTGTACATAATGAAGAATTAAAAGAAGAAATAATAGATAACCCAGAGAAATTAATAGAGTTGTGTTTTACAGTTGTTGACAAAGATAAAAAAGTTGTTCCTTTTTTTATAAATGAAGTACAACATGAATTTATAGATACGTTAAATAAAGCAATAAAAGATTTTGAAGAAGGACTAATAACAGATATATCATTATTAGTTTTGAAGGGACGTCAGCAGGGATTTACAACGTTAATAACAGCATATCAGTTAGCTGCGACTATAACAAGACATAATTTTGAGGGATTAACATTGGCAGATAAAAGTAGCAATACAGAGGCTATATTCCAAAATAAAGCCAAATTTACGTATAATAGACTTCCGGAAATGTTAAAACCGACAGAAAAATATAACTCAAAAAGACAGTTATTATTTGAAAAATTAAATAGTAGTTGGAGTATAGATACTGCTACAAAAGAAGTTGGTCGTTCTAGAACAATCAACTTTTTTCATGGCTCTGAATGTGCTTTTTGGAGAGATGGTATTTCGAGTATTCAGGCATCATTAGGAGAAACATTTACTAAAAATGCAATTAAAATATGGGAGACAACGGCTAATGGATTTAATGACTATAGAGAGATGTGGAAATCTGGACAGCATATAAATTGTTTTTATCCCTGGTGGAAAACCAAAGAATATAGATTAAACTTTGAGACAAAGAATATGCGTACCAAATTTTTAAATGATATAAATAGGAAAAAAGGAGAATGGATATATGAAAGATTAAAATGGCTAAGAGATGATAAGCATTTAGATGAAAATCAACTTTATTGGTACTTTAAAAAATATCAAAAATATATAGACAAAGAATTAATTAAACAAGAGTATCCATGTATGCCAGAAGAAGCATTTATTGCATCTGGTAAATGTTACTTTAATAAAGAGGTTCTAGTAGAAAGAATAGACAAACTGGAACAATTAAAGAATAATGGCGTGATAGATGTAGGGTATTTTGATTTCAAAATCTTAGTAACAATTGACAAAAAAATAATAACAGATATTAAGTGGATAAGTGATACAAATGGATGCATTAAAATTTTCAAGAAACCAGAAAAAAACAAACCGTATGTTTTAGGTGGAGATACTGCAGGAGAAGGTAGCGACAATTTTACTGGTGTTGCTATTGATAATGTTAATGATAATATTGTAGCTGTACTAAAACACGAAAAAGATGAGACATACTATACTCGACAAATTTATTGTTTGGGCATTTATTACAACACGGCATTAGTTGGTTTAGAAACTAACTATAGTACATATCCAACAAAGATGTTGGCAGAAGAATATGAGTATCCAAATCTTTATGTAAGAGAAAAAGTAGACGACTATACTAATAAACTAGAAAAAAGTTTTGGGTTTGAGACAAACAAAAAAACAAGGCCATTAATTTTAGCGGAACTACAAAGAATATTTAGTGAAAATATAGAACAAATATCAGATGTTGAAATTTTAAAAGAAGGTGTAACTTTTGTTAAAAACGAGAAAGGTAGACCAGAAGCTCAAGAAGGCTCACATGATGATTTGATTATGGGAACAGCTATAGCTTATCATATAAAATCACAACAAAGTAATGTAGTACAAATTGAGGAAGATCAGTTTGAAAAAAGCATTACAAAAGATTTTGGATTTGAAGAAGATATACAAGGAGACTTTGGAAGTGATATAGAGGTTTTTTAGGAGGAAATGATGAAAAAAAGAGTTTTTAGAGAAAGGTATTACTCAAATGAAAATGAAGAAGTAAAAATGTATGATGATAATAAAAAAAGAGAGTTGAAATTAAGAAGGATTAATGGAAAATATAAGAAAATGAAGGAGATTTCAAATGGAAGTGTTTAATGTTGTTTTTCCAGCCGTATGTCTAATTATACGGCTTTTTTGGTGGTTATCAAGTGAGATTGCAGAGAAAAGAAACAAAAATACAAAATCCTATAACGTTAGTGAAGAAAAAGATAGAAGAAAAAAGAAAAACGGATAATATAGAAAAAGAAAAGGAATATTGGGCTGATGTATTTGAAAATTTAGAAAACTATGATGGTAGTGCAGAAAGCCAAAAGGAAGTGAGAAATGTTGATGAAAGATATTGATGAAAAAATAACAAGCGTGTGGAGAGATTTCGAAAAAGGTAGAATGTATAATAGAATGAAAAAAGTTTATACAGATACAGAGAAAAACTATGATTTTTATTATGGAAATCAAACCAAATATCTTAATATAGGCAAAGAAACTCCAATAGTCATAAATATTATAAAATCAATAGTGAAATACAAGTTAGGTGTTATAAATTCAAATGCGTATGCTATAGTATATAATCCTAACTTTTATAATGCAGAAGATGAAGGCAAGCTTTTAGAGGAATTGTGTAAGGTTTTAAGTAGACATTCAAATAAAGTTTGGGAATTGCAACAAGTTTCGAGCAAGATTAAAGAGGCTGTAAAAGATGCATGTATCAATGATGAAGGCATACTTCATAATTATTTTGATACCAATAAACAGGAAGTATGTACAGAAGTAATTGATAAAAATAATATATATTATGGAAATGAAAATAGTAGTGATATTCAATCGCAACCGTATATAATAATATCTTATAGAAAACCTATATCACAAGTCAGAGAGGAAGCAACTCAACTAGGAATAGATAAGGATAAGATAGAATTGATAGTGGAAGATGGCGAAACACTTGAACAAGCCGGATATAAAACAATAACAGATGAAGTTAATCCAATGTGTTTAGTTTTACTTAAATATTATAAGATTAAAGGAGAAATATATTATACACGAGCAACTAAATCTGTCGAATTAGAAACAAGAGAGCCAACAGGAATGACTTTATATCCCGTTGCGCATATTGTGTGGGAAGAGGTTAAAGGTTCTGCGAGAGGTGTTGGAGCTGTTAGAAATACAATATCAAATCAAATTGAAATAAATAAAATAGCTACTAGAAGGGCTTTAGCGGTTAAATTAGCAGCATTCCCTAAACTAGTAGTAAATGAAGATATGGTGTCAAATGCAAATGCTTTAGAAAAGACAGGAAGTACTATTAAACTTAAAGGTGGTGCTACAATTCAAGATGTTTTAAAACAAGTTGGATACTTAAATGCTACAAGCATGTCGCCAGATGCGAAGAATTTACAAGATGATTTGCAAAATAATACAAAGGATTTAGAAGGAGCAGGAGATGTAGCAACTGGAAAAGTGGATCCAACTCAGACATCTGGTAAAGCCATTTTGGCGGTACAGCAAGCAACTCAACAACCACTAAACGAGCAAGTTGAAACATATAAAACATTTATAGAAGATTTAGCTAGAATTTGGTACGACATGTGGAAAGCTTATAAAGTTGATGGGATGAGGGTAATGTATGAAGTTGAGGATGATGAAGGAAATACAAGAGAAGTTCCAGGAGTATTTTCATACGAATTATTAAAGAAGTTAGATGCTAATATAAAAGTAGATATAACACCTCAATCTCCATATGATAGACTTGCGCAAGAACAGAGTATAGAGAACCTAATGATGTCACAGAAAATAACATTTGAGGAGTATGTTGAAGCACTACCAGAATATAGCATTATGCCTAAATTTGCATTACAAAATATATTAAAGAAGAGACAAACAAAACAGAAGAAGATAGATGAGATGGAGATGCAAGCCCAACACATGCAAGCACAATTTCAACAAGCAATGCAACAGCAAGACAATACGATGAACTCAATTGATAATATACAAAGCGAAGCAGATGGAATACAACAAGAGCTAGTAAATACTATGGGAGGTGGTTCGAGTGAATTGTCCAAAATGTAAATTACTAGAGATGAGAGTTGAAAGAGTGGAAAATGATACAATTTATTATAAGTGTAAGAATTGTGGAAAAGAAGAAATTTTAAAGATAAATGATTTAAAAGAAAAGAAAAACTAAAAGTATCAAGCATGATGCTTTTTTATTATGTCCAAAACATGTGTAAGACGTAAAACTGCTATCAAGGAATTTAAAGTCGACGGACTAAAAACGGGAGGTTTATATGTTTATAGAAAACGAAGAGGAGAGCAACGAATTAGTTGTAAATGATGTACCTGAAACATCAGAGAATGAGGAACAAATCGAAACTGATGCTAGCGAGGGAGTAGAAAATGTTCAAGGGGCTACGGAAGAAGTAACTCAACCTAATACAGAAGAAATAGAAAGACAAATTGAGGAGAGAGCTAATAAAATTGCAGAAGAAAAAATTGAAGCAAGACTTATTAGAGACAGAGTAAAGAGAGAAAGAGATGAAGCAACAACTAAAGCAAAATATCAAGAACTTGAGACCATTATGAGGTCTGTATTGGGAGCAGATAGTATTGATGATGTAATTACAAAATCAAAAGAGTTCTACAAAGAACAAGGGATGCAAATACCAGAAATAATAAAGTCATCTTTAAATGAAAGAGATGAAATGGTTTTAGCAAAGGCAGATGCAAGCGATATTATTAAGCTTGGTAAAACAGAGATGGAGGCAGAGGCAAATAGAATTGCATCTATTCCAGAAAAAGAAAGAAGTCTTAGAGACAAAACTATATTTAATGACGTTTGCCGAGAATTAATAAAAATGAAAGATGTAGATAATTTAAAAGCCAAAGGCTATGATACGAAAATCCTTGAAGATAAGGATTTTTCTTCATTTAGAAATCAATTTAATTTTAATACAGAAGTTTCGAAAATTTATGAAATGTATCAAAAAGTTAATGGAAGTAAACCTACACAACCAAAGTCTCCTGGAAGTGCTAAAACAACAAATTCAAGTAATGAAATAAAGGATTATTATACTCCAGAAGAGGTTAGAAATTTCACGGAAGAAGACTTAGAAAATCCAAAATTAATGGCGGTTGTTGAAAAGTCTATGCAGTTATGGGGTAAAAACAAATAATAGTCCTATAAAGAAAGGATTAAAAAATGAGTATACTAAATTTTCAAAGAACTGTTTGGAGTACAAAATTTAATAAGGCATTGGAGAAGATTACATCCTTAAGGAAACATTGTGATTTTACATGGGACCCAGAAACCAAAAATTCAAAAGAAATTAAAATATTAAGTGTAACAAGACCAACTATTAAAACTTATGTTCCAGGGGAGGCAATAACTAGAGAATCTGGTTCTGATGGAAGCATGACACTAAAATTAAATCAGTATAAATATTTCAATTTTGAAGTGGATGATGTTGATAAGGCTCAATCTACTCCAGGCTTGATGGATGAACTTACAGATGAAGCTAGTAAGGGATTATCACAAGCAGGAGATAAATATGTGGCATCATTAGTAAAAGCAGGAGTAGAAGCTACTGAAAATCCATTAGCACAAAGTTCAAGTGTTATAACATTGTCAAAAACAAATGCAATATCTAGCGTTGAAGACGGATTTTCAAAATTATACGAAAATGACTGTAAAGTTACAGATACATATTATTTAGAAGTTGCTCCAAAAGCATTTACAATATATAGACAAGCATTAACAGAATTATCAACCAACAACCCAGAAATCCTAAAAAAAGGTGCTGTCGGAAAAATAAATAATGCATTTGTTTGTATTGAAAATCTTTTACCTACTGGTAAAGCTCAAGCATCAGACACAAAAGACAATGTTTTCTATAATATATTGAGAACAAACAAAGCAATAGCTTTTGCTGAACAAATTAATAAGGTAGAGGCATATAGACCACAAGATGCATTTAGTGATGCTATCAAGGGCTTATATGTATTTGGCGCACTAATAACAAGACCAAAAGAAATCTATGTGATAAAAACAGCAATGTAATCTAGAGGGATAATCTCCCTCTTTATGCAAATGTGACGGAAAAGGGAGACGTAAGAAAATTAAAATTTCTTGACTTCGGTCGTAAAGGTTCAAATCCTTTCATTTGCACCAGAATTTGAAGGAGGAAAAACAGATGGATAAAAATGAATTATTTACTATAAAACCAACGCTAAGACAATTTTATGGGAGAACAATAGCAAAAGAAACAAAATTTGATGAAAAAACAGATGATGGGACAATACATCAAACTCTAGATGATTTAATACTAAAAACAGAAATACACAAAAAAACAGAATATAAAGGGATAAAGTCTACGGAAAAAAGTATATTAATACAAGAGATACCAGAAGGAACTATATTAATATGGGATGAAACGCTTGGATATATTATTCCAGATAGAGAGTTCTATAAACTAAAAGATTTAAAGGAAGAAATTAGTCAAATAGAAGAAATATATAAAGAGGTGAAGTGATGACCTTAGGAGAAAATAAGAAGATAATGCTGGGATTAATAGAAGAGTATAGCCCAAATAATCAATTATTAACAGAGGACGAAGATATACGTAATAGGATTAATTTAGTATATGCAACTAACTATCAGTACTTATCTCAAAAGAAAAAAATATTGAAAACAAAGACAATAAATATTGACACTGACACAGATAACACTATGATTGAATATAGTTTACCTATGGATTTATATCAATTTAAGAGAATTGTAAGACTGGATGAAAATAATAACAAGGCAAATACAAATTACTATATAGTTGGTAAAAAAATATATGTAGAAGCCAGAAAAGGAAGATATATAATAGAATATTATGCATATCCAACTGAAATTAATATAGAAACTAAAGATAATTTTACTTTAGAAATAGACCAGGATGTGCAAGCAATACTACCATATTTAGTTGCTAATGATATCTTAAAGGTGGATCCAAGTGCAGACTATAGTGCATTTTATAAAGAGTATCAAATAAGAATGCAAAATTTAGATACTAGAAGAGAATTACCTTCAATTGAAATTGAAGAAGGAATTATTTAAGAGGAGGAGAAGATGGCAACATCAATAAAAAGGCAGTATATTGATTTAGCTGGAGTTGATTTCAAGAATGATGAGAGCTTAGTAAATTTAAATAGAAGTCCAGATGCACTAAATATATACAAAGATTATACAACAGAAGGAAATTGTATTCAGTCTAGACCAGGATATAGAAAGCTAGCAGAGTTAGATACCAATTCAATAAATGGTATATACATATATAGTACAAATAAAGCACTTGTTCATTCTGGTACTAAGTTATATTTGTGGAACAATTTTCCTACTGTACCAAGCACACAAAATTTAATAATGCTGTCAGAGACTATGAACAATAATAGAACATCATTTTTTTCATTTAATAATAAAGTATATATAAAAGATGGCACGAATTATTTCGTTTATGATGGAGCAAATCTAAATCAAATAACAAGTGAGGCTTTTATTCCAACAACAACTACAAACAGAAGTCCATCTGGTGGTGGAACATTATATCAAGACGTTAATCTATTACAACCTAAAAGAATAAATATGTTTTGTGCAGATGGTACAAGCAAGGATTATTATTTAGATTCAACAGAAATAGATAGCGTTGATGAAGTATATATTAATGATGTACTTACAACACAATATACAGTTTCATTATTACTTGGGAAAATAACTTTTGAGGCTGCTCCGGAAAAACCTTCTAGAGATGGAGAAGATAATGTCAAAATAGTGTATAGTAAGTCAACCGTAGGATATATAGATAGAATAAAAAAATGTAAAATAACACAAATTTTTGATAATAGAGTTTTCTTCACTGGAAATAATGATTTCCCCAATGTTCTATTTCATAGTGAACTTCAAAATCCGGCATATGTGTCAGATTTAAGTTATTATGAAGATGGAACCTCAGAGTCAGCGATAAAGAGTGTTACTGTAGGAAATAACATTTTATGGGTTTTTAAGGAACAAAATCAAGAAAATGCAACTGTATTTTATCATATTCCAACAACATCACAGACGTATGGAAGAATTTATCCTAGTAAACAAGGTAATGTATCTACAGGTTGTTATTCTACATCGATTAACTTTAGTGACGATATTGTCTTTTTAAGTAAATATGGTCTTGAAGGGATAACCGGGAATATTGATGAAGAACAATTATTAACTCATAGAAGTTCACTAATTGATAATAAATTGATTAATACTAATAATTACAATAATTCTCAAATGATAGAATGGCAAGGATATCTATTAGTTTTATGTGATGGATATATATTTTTAGCAGATTCACGACAAAAATTTCAGAATATTAGTTCTGTAGAATATGAATGGTATCTATGGAATATTAAAAATAGTAAACCTAATATTCTTAAGGAATATAAAGGGAAGCTATATATTGGTTCTACAGATGGATGTATTTATATTTTTGACGGGACAAATGACGATGGAGAAATATTAAATGCATATTGGACAACTCCAATGGATGGATTTGGGTATTCTAATTTGTTAAAAACAACCAATAAACGTGGAGGAATTGCTAAAATCAAAACTATTCCAAATGGAAAGATTAAGATAGCTGAAAGAACTAATAAAAAAGATGAAAAATATATAACAAGCAAATCTGCAACAGGTTTTGACTATGAGAATATAGATTATAACAACTTTGAATATACAACAAAAAATGAAAGTTATATAGTTTTTAAAATAAAAGAAAAGAAGTTTTTAAACATTTCATTACGTTTCTATACGGACGAATTAGATAAGCCTTTTGGTTTGTTTAGTGCAATTTTAGAGGCTTTTATTGGTGGATATGTTAAGAGATAGGAGGATAAAAAATGGCATTAACAAAATTAACAGAAAATTTAAATGTTCATCAGAGTTTACCAGATAAACCAGCATTGTCAGCAGATGAATTAAAAATAAAGTTTGACGAGGCATCAAATAAGATTAAGGACTACCTAAACGAAACCTTAGTAAAAGAGTTAGACTCTATAGTTTCGTCATTACAAACCAAAGATACAAACATAGAGAAAATAGCAACGGAGGGCAAGAAAATTGCAAATGATGCAAGTACAAGTATAACAAATTTAACAACACAAGTTAATAAATTGCTTGATGAAATAAAAACTGGAGCGAAAACTAAAATATCTAAAGGAAAAAATGTTCCTACATCTTTAGAAGAAGGGGAAATATATTTTCAATATTTTGATTAAAAGGAGAGTATGAAAAATGGCAGTAGTGGCTAATCAATCTCTTTCTATAATAAGTACAGATGCAAATAATAATACAGCTGTTGTAGAATACAATGTGACAGCTAAAACAAGTGGTGAATCATGGCAGGGGTATACTCAAGAGGGTACTTTTTATATAGATGGAGTAAAGTATACAAATAAATATACATTACCAGAGAACACAACTACAACAGTATTTTCAAAAAGAGTTACTATTAATAATGCAAGTGGAAGAAAAATTTCAGCATCATACAGTTTTTATACAACTCCTTCATATGGAACTCTAACAGGCAATACTTCTGTTGATATACCAGTATTAGTACAAGCACCGAGCATAACATCGCTATCCTTAAAAAGCAAAACATTAAGTAGTTTAACTTTTAAATATAACTTAAGTTCAAAAGCAGATAAAATATATTATAAATTATCAACACAAAATTCATATACGGAAATTAATAGTAATAGTAGTAGTGGAGAATTTACGGTTAACAACTTAAGTCCAAATATAAGTTATACAATTAATTTTAAAGCAAGAAACACGTCAGGAAGTATAAATAAAGATGCTGACTTGAACATAAGTGGTACTACATATCAAATTGCCAAAATAAGCATTTTAAATGACTTTATACATGGTGATAATATAAATATGAGTATAACAAATCCTTCAGGGTCGCCAGTGATACTAAAAGTTTTGATTGACTCAATGGAAATATTGAATAAAAATATAAATTCAGGAAACAATACAATACAATTAAACGATGAACAGTTAGATAAAATATATAAAAAATATGGCAGTAACAACACAGTTACTGCTGTTTTTAATGTTGTAACTAATAATAATTCTAATTACATAGATTCCAAAGAAGTAACTTGCACGATAAAAGGAAATCAAAAAATAGCTTATACAAAAAATAGTGGAGTGATTAAAAGATGCAAATGTTTTATAAAACAAGATGGAAAAATAAAAAAAGCAGTTATTTGGGTAGGAAATAATGGAAGAAAGAGGTGTATATAATGCAAATATCTAATGCTCAAAATATAGATGAAGAAGGTTATGAAGATATAAATAATATACAAAATAAGACTAATCAATTATATGACAAACAGTTAGAGCAACAAAAAGACATAATAAACACTGGTACAGAGCAAACAATAAATGAGTTGGAAAAGAAGAAACAGGAAACAGAGGAAGACGTTAATAAAACTAATAAGGCCTTGTATACAGACTATCAAAAACAAATTAACCCATATGGTGCAAATGCAGAGAACTTAGCAGAGCAGGGGTTAAGTAATAGTGGATTAGCAGAAACAACGAAACTTGGATATTATAATTCATATCAAAACGCAAGAACAGAAGCAAGAAATAATGCTAACAAAATAAAAGCAAATTTTGATGCACAAATAGCCAAAGCAAGACAAGATGGAGATTTACAACTAGCTCAATCAACATTAAATATATATAAACAGCAAATAGACGACTTATATAATATATATAACTTGAAATTTAACAGAGAGCAGTTTAATTATAATAAAGAGCAAGATGCTTTATCACAAAGTAATTGGGAAAAACAATATCAACAATCTTTAGAACAAGCTCAATGGGAAAGACAATTTAACAAAGAGCAATTTGATTATCAAAAGGAAAAAGATAAGCAAGAACAGAGTAATTGGGAGAAAGAGTACGAACTGAATAAAACAATTCAAAGAGCGAAAGCAAGCCAATCGAGTGGTACAACATTAAATGTTGATGATAGTCTTACTGGATTAAGCGACTACGCACAAAGTTTATACAATTCATACAGCAATTTGCTAGCTAAAGCTAAGCAGGGGGGAATTGCAGGAAAGATGGTACAAGCACTTGCTAAAAACCCTACGATGCTAACAACACAGATTAGTTCAGAATATCAGAAAGGAAATATTACACAAGATGATGTAAGAGTCTTGTGTGCAAGACTGGGACTAGAATAGGAGGAATAGAAGATGTCTATAGCAGACCAAATTATTAATGGTACATATGGTAAAAAGAATGCCAATAGTGGTATAGCTGAATCTATTATAAACGGAACATTTGAAGAGCAGAGAAGAAAGAAAGAAGAAGAGAAAAAAAGACGAGAAGAACAAATGAAAATACAAACTTCAAATGTTGTATTGCCAATGAATTTAAAAAAAGAGACTTCTTCAAAAATTGTTTTACCAATGAAATCTAATAATTCCCAATTAAACAGGCAAACTTTACCAGTAAATACGTGGAATGATTTAAAATATAACCTTCAACAAGGAACTATAACAAATGATAAACAAGGTACTAGAGTTACACTACAAGATGCAAGCGCTATGAAAGAAGCAGAACAAATAAACAAAGACATAGAAAATAAAAATTATAATTCTTCAGTAGCTCATATACTTAATAGTTTTCCAGAAGGAATAAAGAAGGGAGTAACAGGTATAGCAAATTCGGGATTACTACCAATTGCCAGAAATGCACAGAAAATAAGTGATTTTGGAAAGAAAATAGGAGTACTAAAAGATGACAATTTCTTAAATGAATCAAAAAGTAAAATACTAGATGTTGCAGAAGAATTAAGTCAAAAATCATCATACAGAAGTAAAGTTAATAAGGATGTAAATAACAATGTAGTAAATATGGCAAGTAATATTAACAACGTAATAGGTAATATGGTGCCTTCAATGGTAGCAAATTTTGTAACTCCTGGTTCAGGACTTGCTTTAACAGGATTAAGTTCTGGAGGAAATTCGGCTCAAGAAACAATCAACGAAGATAGAAGTAATTTGAGCGAGGCAATCAAAACTGGAATTTTAAAAGGTGCAGTTGAAGCAGGAACGGAAAAACTAACAGGTGGCAATATTATAGCAAAAGGTAGTCTAGATGATTTAGCAGGAAAGTTTATTTCGGAAAAAGTAAAATCAAAGGTTGGAAAATTTATAGCAAACAAAGCATATGGCTTTTTAGGAGAAATGACAGAAGAGCAGATATCTGATAATGCAGGATATATAATAGATAGAATAATTAATAAAAAAGAATTACCTGACTTTAACGAGTGGTGGAATAATGCAGGTGAGACAAATAAAATAACATTTTTAAGTACGCTTGCATTGAATCTAGTTGGATTAGGCGGAGGCGATGTATCTAAAGAATACGAAAATAAAATAAATAAAGTAATGGATATTGTAGAAAAGGATCCAGAAATTAAGAAACAAATAGAAGAAATTAAAAGTAATCAATCTCAGATGTCAAATGAATTAAACAACATATTGAATAATAAAAAATTACCCATGCAAAAATACCAGTACGAAAAGAGTGAAAATGTTAAAATAGACAGATTAAGACAAGATGCAAATAGATACTTTAATAATACAGAACAGGCCCATAATTTTGTGGATATGCTAGAAAAAATTGTAACAGATAAGAATATAGATATAAGACTAGATAGTAGTTTAAAATCACCAGATGGAAGAAAAGCAAATGGTTCTTATTCTGATGGAGTAATAACAATAAACCCTAATTCAACTAGGACAGGAGAATTTATTGCAATACATGAATTAACTCACGCAATAGGAACTGACCAGATGAAGGGTATAATAGATAATTACAGAAAGAGCAATATGGAGTTTGACACTTCTGTAAAACAATTGTTGAACAATTATAATTCTACAGAGATAACAGAAGAAGCTTTATCAGACGTATCTGCACAATTGTTTGGAACACAAGATTTTATAAATAATGTAGCACAAAATAATCCTAATATTTTCCAAAGAATTTATAGTGAAATAAAATACTTGTGGCATCAATTTAGAGGGTATAAAAATCAAAATCAATTTGTAGAGGATTTATATTATAAATGGACGCAAGCATATAATCGTAAGAATAGGTTAAACGATAATTCTAACTATAGTATTCAAGCAGATAATAATGGAAATAAATATGTTCAGATTGATACAGACCAAGATATATTTAAAGGGAAATCTTTATCAGAACAAACAAAAATTGCTAAAAGATATATATTAGATAATTTTAGAGAAAAGGGTATAAATTTAGATAATGAAAATATAAAAATCACGATGAAAACTGCTAACGAATATACTCATCCAAAAAATAAATTGCCTGCCATTACAAAGGAATCAAAAATCAAAGCATCTACAGAATTAGATAATTTATTAAATGTATCTGAATATCAATATAGTACAGAAGATGATGGAAGACATCCGTTTGCTAAGGATGGTTGGGATTACTACAAAACTACGTTTGAAGTTAACGGATTAAAGTTTGAAGGATTAATAAATATTGCTAAAAGTGGTAATAAAAAAACATTGTATGATGTAACAAAAATAAAAAGAATTAGCCAAAATTACAGTGCATCAGATAAATCTTTCTCTGTATCGTTGACTAATTCTAATAATAGTATACCACCTTCAAACAAAGATGTCAATACTACTAAATATTCTATGCAAGAATCTGAAAATAATTCTTTTTCTATGCAAGACAATCAAGGAAGAACTTTAACAAAAGAGCAACAAGAATATTTCAAAGATAGTAAAGTAAGAGATGAAAATGGAAATTTATTAGAAGTATATCATGGAACAGAAGCAAATTCTGGGATACCAAAAGAATATTGGTTTACTATATTTGATATAGATAAATCCAAAATATCAACAATGGGAGATGGTTTTTATTTTACAGACAATTATGATAGAGCATCTAGTTATGCACATTCTAAAGGCAATGTATATAAATCTTATTTAAATATTACTAATCCATTCACATTAAAAAATAATATGACATTTGAAGAAACAGTTAAAAGTATAAATCCAAATTATAATATAGATAATTTAAAAATGGAAAATAGAAATAAATTTGATGGAACTAAACTTCGCAAATATTTAATCGATAACGGATATGATGGTATTTCTTTAAGTGGAACTTATGTTGCCTTTAATTCTAATCAAATCAAAAATGTATCTAACACAAAACCTACAAGCAATCCCGATATAAGATATTCACAAAACAACGAAACATGGCAATCATATTTAGAAAACAACTTTAATACAAATGGAACAAGAACTAACTTAAAAGATATAAAGTTACCAATGAAAAAGGATTTAAAGCAACAAAATAAAAGTAATTCAACAGTTGTAAATCAAGAAATAGCTGAAGATAATATATCAAGAAAATCTATTATTGAAAAAAATAGAGAACTTGCCAAAGACAAAATAAAAAACATTGCTAAATGGAAGGATAAAAGCATGGGTCTTAAATATCAAAGAGAAACAATGGAGAGAAATATGTTTGATATAATATCAAATAAGCAAGAAGCTCAAGATATAATTGACACATATTTTACACCTGTCCACGAAGCAGAAGCAGAAAAACAAAGATTTATTAACTCATACAATGACAAAGTTGAAAGATTAAATTTAAATCAATATGAGTCTGAGGCAGTTCAGCTTTTAGGGGAAGCAAAATATAACCCAGACTTTAAATCTGATGAAGAAGTAGTAAAAACATTAAAATCAATTAATAAAAATATAAATCAAGGCAAAATAGACAAAGCAAAAGTTGAAAAAGCTATAGACACTTTAAGAAACATATATGATGAAATACTTGAATTGGAAAATCAAGTATTAAGAGCAAATGGATATGCAGAAATAAAATATAGAACAGGATATTTTCCACACTTTATTGACTATCAACCAGTAACAAAAGCGGAAAAAGTTCTAGATAAATTAGGAATAGAAATAGACAAAAGACCACTACCAACCAACATTGCTGGAAGAACAGAACAATTTGTACCAGGTAAAACATGGAATAGGAGTTCCTTAAATAGAAAAACAGATAAAACAACATATAATGCATTAAAAGGATTTGATACATATATTAGACAGGCTGCAGATACTATATTTCACACTGAAAATATTCAAAGGTTAAGAGGATTAGAAAATGAAATAAGATATCAATACTCTGATAAAGGAATACAAGAGAAAATTGACAAAATATATGATAACGAAATATTGACACCTCAAGAGAAGATGATGGAAATCAGCAAGGTATTTGATGTGGCAGATAATCCAATGCCAAATTTGGTGGTGGAATTACGAAGATATACAAATGCTCTAGCTAATAAAAAAAGTGAAGCAGATAGAAGTCTTGAAAATAGAATTTCGAGGTCCATATATAGTACAACGAAAGCTATAGAAAATAGATTTGGTGCGAATGCCATAGGCCTAAACATTGGAAGTGCTATTACAAACTTTATAGCTATAACACAGGCTTATTCTCAAATTAGTACAAAAAACATAGGAAGAGCGACAATTGATACTATAAAATCGTATATAAGTGATGATGGTTTTATAAATGAGTCTACATTTTTAACTAACAGATTAAAACAAGCTGATAAGCTATATAAAACAAGTCTTGAAAAGATAAGCGACAAAACAAGTTTTTTATTTAATGCCATAGATAATGTAGCATCCAACATTATTGTAAGAGGCAAATATCTGGATAATATAGACAAAGGAATGACTGCAAAAGAAGCATTGAAAAATGCTAATTCGTTTGGAGCAAATGTTATGGCAGATAGAAGTAAAGGTACACTACCAACATTATTTGAGGAGAAAAACCCTATAAGTAAAGCATTTACTCAATTTCAATTAGAAGTTAATAATCAATATAGCTATATGTTCAAAGATATTCCAAGAGATTTAAAAGACAAAGGCTTAGCAAATATAGCGTTAGCTTATTTCAAAATGTTTGTAGCTGCATACTTATTCAATTGGACAAGTGAAAAGATTACTGGAAGAAAGTCTGCATTTAGTCCAATAGATATAGCTGTAGACTCATTTGAAACATTGAATACTCCAAACATGAATACAGCAGACAAATTAATTAATGTGGGTACAGATATTGTACAAGAATTGCCTTTTATAGGAGGACTAGCTGGAGGAGGAAGGATACCGGTCAGTGGAGCTATACCAGATGCAAAAAATACATTTAAGGCAATATCAGGTTTGGCGACTGGTGAAATTAATTCAAGCAAGGCAGTTAAAACACTATTGAATGAAATAAGCAAACCGGCTTCTTATTTATTGCTACCATTTGGTGGAGGGCAAGTAAGAAAGACTGTGGAAGGAGTTGGAACGATACTAGCAGGAGGAAGTTATGGAGTAGATTCGGAGGGAAAAGAAACTTTGAAATTTCCAGTAGAAAAGGCTAATTTGGGAACGTATATGAAAGCAGGGATTTTTGGAAAGTATGCTTTACCAGAGGCAAAAAGTTATGCAGACAACAACTATAAATCTTTAAATGCTAAGCAAACAGAAATGTATAAATATGCTAAACTACCATACAAGCAGTTATTAGAATATACTAATAGTAAATTAAAAAAGAAAGAGGACAAAATAAAATATTTGCAAGACCAGAATTGGACCGAGCAACAAAAATGGGGAATATTTAAATATGACATACTTAATAACACAGAAAGAGATGATGGTGGCTCTCAACTAAAGGATGCAGAATACATTATATCAACAGGAACTAGTAAAACTGAATTTATGAAATCATATGATAAAGCGCAAAAAAATAATATTGATATTCCAACCGAAAAAGAATACAAAAAAATGAATGAAAGAGGACTAAAATTTAAAACTTATATAGATTACAAAGTAACAGAAAAAAATGAAACTCAAAAAAGAAAAAAGCAAGGAAGACTTAAAGAAAATCAAAGTTTAAAAGCTAAAGACAAAATACAAATATTATTAGATTCAACTTATTCTAATAAAGAAATAGGAGCAATATATGAAAACTATATTAAGGCTGAAAAAGATACAGAATACGATATAATAGTTAATAATGCAAAAGTGGATATTAAGACATATTTAAAATTTAAGCAACAAGAATTTGAATCTGACAAAAAAGATGATGGAACTTTAAATGGAAAAACAGTAAGCAAAAGTAAGCAAAAGAAAGTAATTGAATATTTAAACAAAATACATGCAAATAAAGAAATAACAGGAAATCAGAGTTTACTTTTATATGCAATACATGGATATGCAACAACAAGCTCGCAAAAAAAACAACTTGTAAATTATGTTCAAAGTTTATCACTAAAAAGGAATGAAAAATTAAAATTATTTGATAAATTTAGTGGATTTACAGTTTATAAAGATGGAAGAGTTAAATATAAATAACTCTTCTTTTTAATTTGTAAAAAAGGAGGATAGGAATGAGTAAAGTAGACAAACAAGACCAATATATTCCGACTACTATTGAACAACTAATTGAATACTACAATCTGGAAAGTTTATGGCCAACAATTAATAACATTTCTGAGCAAATTAATAAGAAGGAGGGTTAACAATGGATTTTGAATTTCCTAGAGGTGACACAAAGAGATTTAAATTTAAACTTAAAGATTCAGCTGGGGTGGACCTAAAATTAAGTGTAGGAGACAAGCTATATGTTACAGTGAAGAAAAATGCTAATTCTAAAGATGTATTGATTCAAAAAACATTAGAATCTGGTATTGAGTTAAACGATGACGATGGATATTACTATGTCACTTTCAAAGCTGATGATACCTCGGACTTAGATTATGGAACTTATGGATTCGATATTGAATTAAAGACATCAACGGGACTAGTAAAAACACTTGTAATAGGCAGTATAACATTGACAGAAGAATATACCTACAAAGGAGATGAATAATATATGAATAGTATAAATGTTTTGATAGAAGATGAAGCTGATGATATTACTGCTGAAATAAAAAGTGATTTATTAAAAGGAGACAAGGGAGAGCCATTCAGATATTCAGACTTTACACCCGAACAATTAGCAAATTTAAAGGGAGAGAAGGGCGACAAAGGAGATACAGGAGCCAAAGGAGACAAGGGAGAGCCATTCAGATATTCAGACTTTACACCCGAACAATTAG
>ERZ772860.689-NODE-689-length-28363-cov-3.938003_pt1 | contig 28363 bp, 30 predicted proteins | sample MGYA00511342_ERZ772860 | MGnify/ENA primary metagenome ERZ772860 (study PRJEB29015, sample SAMEA2737665) | human gut metagenome | biome: human gut; feature: human-associated habitat; material: faeces | place: China | collected 2012 ... | reverse complement strand
GCGACCAGCGGGGCCGAGAACAGACTTTGCGGCAGGCGGCGCTTGCCGACGCGCTCACCGGTGTTTATAACCGCGGGGTGGAAGCGCTGATCAATAAACAGCTTGAAAAAGATCCCCGCGGGCTTTTCTTTATGATCGACCTGGACGATTTCAAAATGGTGAACGATTCTTACGGACACGCTGCGGGAGATGCTGTGCTGATCAATGTGGCGCAGATTCTCCGTGAGGTTTTCCGGCCGAACGATATGATAGCCCGGGTGGGCGGAGATGAATTTGCTGTTTTTATGGCCGGCACAAACGATCCCACAGTTGCGAAAAACAAAGCCGCTACCATCCAGAGCCGCATAGAACGAGTGTATATCCATGGAAGCGAGCAGCTTATCTCAGCCAGTATCGGCGCCGCGGCTTCTCCTCAGAGCGGCTCCACCTATGATGCGCTTACCCGGGCTGCCGACCAGGCGATGTATTCTATCAAACGGAACTCCAAGAAGGGATTTGCCCTTCATCATGAATAAAATAGCGGCAGGGCCGGAAATGGCATAAAACACCTATTGAAATCCGAACGCGATTGTCTGATTTGAAAACAGGCGGGGTCTATGGTATAATTTTTCATGTGAAATGAAAAGAGGATCAGTGTGCCCATTTCAAAAAAATAGAAAAAACATCAAAAAAATGGGTCAATAAAATGGTGTTTTCCTCTCCCATAATTGGACAAGATACAAGACAGAAAACGGAAACGATGATTCTGTCTATTGGTCATTGTTTCAATTACATATTTAAATCACAAAAGGAAGAAAGCGTATGAAAACAAAAAGAATAGAACATACCGTTTCATGATGCCTGCCCGAAAGGTCACGGTGTCGGCTGTCTTTACCCCTGTTCACGGGGATTGGGAGGTCTGTGATGGCGGGGAAGCCTGTCCTGCCGATCGCTTCTCGGATCTTGAGTTGAGCCTGTGGTATCACGACGGCATTCATTATTGCGTGGAAAACGGCTTAATGCAGGGCGTTCCGGGCAATCTCTTTGCTCCGGATGCAATCACAACCCGTGGAATGATCGTTACCATTCTCTATCGTCTGGAAAATGTAGCGAAGTAATGGAAGTCTATCTAAGCATATGATTCAATGAGGACCGGCGATGATACTGGTATAGTGTCATCGCCGGTTGCTTGCGTTTCCATGACAGGTATTAGGGTATCCCTAACGAGATGTTTTGCCCGATAGGAGTAAACACACTGCTGGTTAAGAGGATACAGACAAAAAGAGAGAGCAAAAAATGCTCTCTCTTTTTGTCTATCTAACCGTAATTTTCTTCTGCTTTGCCCCTGCAAGTTTAACAAGGAACAGGGGAGGAGCGGCGCACAGACGCCGGCGGCGGAGGCAGCACCGTCAGAGGCGAGGATCGACCTCGCCGACGCGGAACGCAGGGTGTACGGTGCGTGCGGCTTTCACACTCGGTTTCTACCAATCAAAATGTCTGATTTTCGGCATTATAGCATACGGAGAGGGGGGGGTAAACGGCTAAGAAAGCTCAAAAGAATAACATATGAGAAGAAAGAGAGACAGGACGAGCAAAAAGAGAAAAAGCGCCGCCGCACACAGGCGGGGCGCTGAGGTATATCGCACAGATGGCCGAAACGACGAGCCGGAGGTTCCCGACAGATAGGACGGCACGGCGCAGCGGGCGGCCGGGCGCAAAGCGGAAGAGAAAAATTTGCCGCGCGATGCACGGTTCGCAGTGGGCGGGCGTCAGGACTTGCGGATTTCGTATGTCTGGCCGCCGCAGCCGTTGAGATAGATGACATCGTCGCGCACTTCCTTGACCGACCAATACCAGCCACCGTCGGGCGGAAACGCGCAGCCGCCGTCGACAAAGCACTCCTGAACCGGGTGATAATCGCCGATGGAGGATAAATTGTCGGCCAGCATACGCGCTTCATTGGGCCGCAAACAGACGGTCGAACGCAGGGCCAGCCCTTTGTCGCAGTAGCCGTTCTGCCCGACCCGGCAATAAGCGTCGCGTTCGGGGCCGGGCGTCAGGGAAAACAGAACGGAATAGCGTTTCGTGTCGATAGCGGCGACGACGCTGTGTTCCTGATGCTCAAAAAAGACGCCCTGGTTCCACAAAGCCATTTTTTCGGCGACGGACAGGGAAGCGTCGTCCTGATTGGCGGGGGCGGAATCCGCCGCATCAATCGGGTCGGCGAGGACGAGGTCAAACTGCCTGCCGTCGTACAGCGAATAGCGCAGCCGGCCGGCGGCAGGGTCAACGGAGACGGCGTCGGCGGCGTGCTGGTCGAGCAAGGCGGCCGCTTCGTCACGGTTGCAGACAGTACCGCCGTTCGGCTGCCGGATCGCCATCACGGCATAAGCGTCGTCAAATTTGCCGTGACCGTAGATGGCGCCCAGCGTGCCGAGCTGACGGTGGTGAAGGATACTGGCGATCAGGTCGTCTCGGAGTCTCAAAAACGAGATGCGAAAATCCTCGACCAGCGCGACGACCGCGTCGGCGCCGATCCAGATGCCGCAGGGGTTTTTACAATCCATGCTGATCCTCCTGACTACAAATAAAATATTAGTGTAAATTAATTATAACAAAAGACCACAAAAATGTCAATGGCATCAATAAAAGAAAAATAAAAAAGCGTCTTTTGGAACGACGGAGACAGTCAACGGCAAAAGGACGGATTTATCCCGCCGTTTCAACGGCTTTTTGGTGTAAAACGCCATTGCTATTGGAACGGGCAGAGCTTATAATAGCGCTCAGCGCAAGATATACCGATTTTTCCCGCTGAGGTGATTGAGATGGTTACGGAAAAAACAGCGCCGGCCGGAGTCGAGGAGAGAATTCCCAATTACGAATCCTTATTCGAGAGCTCCGGCGGAACGAAAAAGAGCGGACTCAGCATCTTATTAGGCGGGTTCCGGCTGTACCGGGGCAGGATTCTGCTCTCTGTCGTTGCGTATGTGATTAAGCATTCGCCCACATGGGTGCTGCCGGTCGTGACGGCTGAGATCATCAATATCGCCTCGCGGCCCGCGGATGAGAGCACTTATTCGTCCATCGCGATGTATGCGGTCGTACTTGCGCTGATCTTAATCCAGAACATCCCGACCAACATGTGGTGGGCGCGTCTGACAAACACCGTTCTGCGCGGCTTTGGGGCCGGGGTTCGGTGCGCGCTGGTGCGGAAGCTTCAACAGCTCTCTCTGACCTATCATAAACAGATTGAGTCGGGAAGGCTGCAATCAAAATTTTTGCGGGACATCGAATCGGTCAACGCGCTGGCCTCTACGGTGCTGCTGACTGTGATGCAGGCGCTGATCGGCGTCGTGGTCGCGGTGGGGATTTCGCTGTATCATTCCGTGACGATGACGCTGTTTTTCGTGGCGATTGTGCCGCTCAATATCGTTGTCACGCGCTTATTCCGAAGAAAGATCGCCGTAAAATTCAGGGAATACAGGATTGTCAACGAAAATGTGTCCGCCTCTTTTACGTCGATGCTGAAAATGCTGCCGATTACCAAGGCGCACGGGCTGGAAAACCGCGAGCTTTCGGATTTTGACCATGAGGTGAACCAGCTCACGAAGACCGGCCTCAGCGCCGACGGCACAAGCGCCTGCTTCGGCGCCTGCGTATGGGTTTTGAGCAATGTCCTCAGCTGCGCCTGCCTGATTCTCTGCGCCGTTCTCGCCTTAAAAGGACAGATCGAGGTGGGCGACATTGTTTTGTATCAGTCGCTGTTTTCACAGATCAACGGCAGCGTTTCCGCGCTGGTGAACGTTTTCCCGACGCTGATCTCGGGGTTGGAGGCGATTTCGTCGATTTCTGAGGTTATGAATTCCGACGAGGTGGAAAAGGACGGAAACCGTCACCTTGGCAACATCCGCGGCGCAATCGACTTCGATCATGTCTCCTATGCGTATCCCGATGCGCCTGAAAAGAAAGTCATCGACAATGTGGAGCTGCATGTGAAACCCGGCGAATGTATTGCGTTTGTGGGTTCCTCCGGTTCGGGAAAGACGACGATCATCAACATGATCATCGGCTTTCTGAGGGCCACGGAGGGAACCGTCCGCATTGACGGCGTCGACATCAACGAGATCAGCGTCCACAATTACCGGCATCATATCTCCGTCGTCCCGCAGAACAGCATTCTGTTTCCGGGGACGATCCGTGAAAACATCACCTATGGGCTGGAAAAATACTCGGAGGAGGAGTTGCAGCGCGTAGTGGAGATGGCCAACATCAGCGAGTTTCTGCCGCAGCTGCCTCTGGGGCTGGACACGCAGGTCGGCGAGGAGGGCGATAAGCTCTCCGGCGGACAGCGCCAGCGCATCACCATCGCCAGGGCGCTGATCCGGGATCCGTCCATTCTGATTCTCGACGAGGCGACCTCCGCGCTCGACAACGTCTCCGAGTACCATGTTCAGAAGGCCATTGAAAAGCTGATCCGCGGCCGGACGACCTTTATTGTCGCGCACCGGCTGTCCACGATCCGCAACGCCGACCGCATCGTCGTGATGGACGGCGGCCGTATCGTCGAGAGCGGCACCTATACGGAGCTGATGAACCAAAAAGGGCGCTTCTACGAGCTGAAATCCCTGAGCGACATCGCGGTCAGAGAGGTGGAGGGCGAAGGCTTTTTGACCTATGCGTAAGCCGCGCGCTTCCGGAGCTGTCTGCATTGGGCGAAAAACGCCCGATGTTAAGCCGCGTTGCTTGCGGCAACGGGCGGAACAGTGGTATCCTATCATAAATTCGCACGGGAGGATTTATGATGTTATCTGAAAATTTGAAGCAAATTCGCAAGGCCAAGGAACTGTCGCAGGAGGAGCTGGCATCGAGGCTGCACGTTGTCAGGCAGACGGTTTCAAAATGGGAGAAAGGGCTGTCGGTTCCGGATTCGGAAATGCTGATTCGCATATCCGACCAGCTGGAAACGCCCGTTTCGGTTTTATTGGGAGAGACGCTTGACGTATCCCAAGACGCCGATATGATTCAGGCCATTTCGGAAAAGCTGTCGAGGATCAATGAGGAGCTGGCCAAAAACGCGGAGAAAAAGCGGAAGAGATTCAGGGCCGTATCGATAACGGGGCTGACCGCTGTTCTGATTTATATGGCGGTGCAGTTCATCCCTCTGCTTCGGCTGCGCGCGCTGCTGCCGTCCGGAGTCAATGCGGCGATTTCCCTGACGGGCGGCGCGGCCGGTCCGGAAGTGGTTTTGGTATCGGCTGTCCGCGTCAATGAAATCGGGATTTTCCTGGCTTTGGCGGTTCTGGCGGCTTCTGTGGCCGGCATGTATCAGACGAGGAAACGATAAGCGCCGCGTCAGCCGGCCGCTCCGGCCGGCTGAGCTTTTTACGCGGCGGCGTTGCCGAGCTTTGTCTTTTTAGGGCGGCCCGCATGTTTCGATCTGAATTTTTTGACGGAGTCAAACGCCCCGCCTGCAAAACAGGAGCTCCTATTTTGCAGGCGGGGCGAAAGCTTTCAAAAGCGGCGGCCGGTCTATTCGCTCACCTGAAACAGCTTGGTGCTCAGGTATTTTTCGCCGCGGTCGGGAAAAATGACGACGATTTTGCCGCTGTCCAGCGTTTTGGCGACCTCAATGGCGGCGAACATGGCCGCGCCGCTGCTCATGCCGACGAAAATGCCCTCGTTTTTGACGATCTGGCGCGACATCTCAAACGCGGCTTCGCTCTCGATGGAGATGGAAATATCGATGGAATACGGGTCGTAGATTTCCGGAACGATGGCCTCCTGCATGTTTTTCAGGCCCTGTATGTAGTGGCCGCGCACGGGCTGCGCCTCGACGATCTGAACGGCGGGATTTTTCTCTTTCAGCCCCATGCCCACGCCCATCAGCGTGCCGGAGGTGCCGAGAGCGGAGACGAAATGCGTCAGTGTGCCGTTGGTCTGCCGCCAGATCTCCTCGGCGGTGGTTTTGTAATGCGCAAGCTTGTTGTAGACGTTGGTAAATTGGTTGGGGTTAAAGTATTTTTCAGGGTTTTCGGCGATCAGCTCGGCTGTCCTGCGGATGGCGCCGTCGGTGCCCTCGCCGGCGGGCGTGAGGACGATCCGGCCGCCGAACGCCTCGATCATGCGGCGGCGCTCGATGGAAACCGCTTCGCTCATGACGATGACGACCTCATAGCCCTTGACCGTGCCGATCATGGCGAGGCCGATGCCGGTGTTGCCGCTGGTGGCCTCGATGATGGTTTTGCCGGGCGTCAGGCTGCCGTCCGCCTCCGCCTGCTCAACCATGCGCAGAGCGATGCGGTCCTTGATGCTGCCGGTCGGGTTAAAACCCTCCAGCTTGGCGAAAATCTGGACGTTTGGGTTGGGGGACATATGGTTGATGGGGACGAGCGGCGTATTGCCGATGGTGTCGAGCACGTTGTGATACATAGAAATCTCTTTTCTGTTTGGAATGTGGGCAAAGCGGGCGGACGGGCCAAAGCGGCAGCGGGCGGAGAAAAGCGGGACGCCTGACCGACGGACAAACGAAGAAACAGAGGCGGACAGCCTGTTTCCCGTCGAAACAGAACCCTCCGCCCCTGTTGGATACAAAAATGGATTTACTGGGCGTCTGCGGGCGGGACAGCGTCCTTGTGCGAGAGATTCAGGCGCCCTTTTTCGTCGATTTCGGTGACGACCACCCAGAGCATATCGCCGACGTTGCAGACGTCTTCAACGCGCGCGACGCGCTGTTTGGCGAGTTTGGAGATGTGAACGAGCCCTTCCTTGCCCGGAGCGATCTCGACAAAGGCGCCGAACTGCATCAGGCGCGTCACTTTGCCATAGAAGACCTGACCCGGCTGCGGGTCGAGCACGATGGCGCTGATGGTGTTGTAGGCGGCGCGGCAGGCCTCGATGTCGCTGCTGGCGATAAAGACGCGGCCGTCCTCCTCGATGTCGATCTTCGCGCCGGTGTCGGCGACGATTTTCTGAATCACGCTGCCGCCCTTGCCGATGACCTCGCGGATCTTGTCGACGTCGATCTGCATTTGCAGCATTTTCGGCGCGTATTTGGAAAGCTCGGGGCGCGGCGCGGGAATGCAGGGAAGCATAATCTGATCGAGAATTTCAAGCCTGGCGACGCGCGTCTGGCGCAGCGCCTCTTTGATGATTTCCGGCGTCAGGCCGTCGATTTTCAAGTCCATCTGAATGGCGGTAATGCCCTTATGCGTACCGGCGACCTTGAAGTCCATATCGCCGAAGAAGTCCTCGACGCCCTGAATATCGGTGAAGACCATCCAGCGTTCGCCCTCGGTGATCAGGCCGCAGGAGATACCGGCGACAGGCGCCTTGATGGGCACGCCCGCGTCCATCAGTGCGAGCGTTGAGCCGCAGATGGAGCCCTGAGAGGTGGAGCCGTTGGAGGAGAGCACTTCGGAGACGAGGCGGATGCAGTAGGGGAATTCCTCTTCGGTCGGAATCACCGGTTCGAGCGCGCGCTCGGCCAAAGCGCCGTGGCCGATTTCGCGGCGGCCGGGGCTGCGGTTCGGCTTGGCCTCGCCGACGCTGTATCCGGGGAAGTTGTAATGGTGCATATAGCGCTTCGTCGTCTCTGTGGAGATCCCGTCGAGCATCTGATAATCCGCGACGGTGCCGAGCGTGCAGGAGGTCAGAACCTGAGTCTGGCCGCGCGTAAACATGCCGGAACCGTGGACGCGGGGCAGCAGGCCGACCTCGGCGGCGAGCGGACGCACCTGATCCATACGGCGGCCGTCGACGCGCTTCTGATCGTCGAGCAGCCAGCGGCGGACGACGTATTTTTGCAGCTTGTAGAGGCATTCGCCGAAAACGGCGGTATTTTCGGTATATTCATCGCCGTATCTTTCGGCGATGCGGTCTTTCAGCTCGGCAAGGCGCGCGTCGCGCACGGTCTTGTCGTCGGTGTCCATGCAGTAGCGGACGTCTTCGATATAGCTGTTTTTGAGGGCGTCGTAGAGCTCTTCGGGGACGTTGACGGCGGGGTAGGAGAACTTCGGCTTGCCGATCTCGGCGGCGATGCCGGCGATAAAGGCGCAGATGGGCTTGATCTCCTGGTGGGCGAGCATGATGGCGTTATACATGACCTCCTCGGGGATCTCGCTGGCGCCGGCCTCGATCATGACGACCTTCTGCGCGGACGCGGCGACGGTGAGCGCCAGCGTGCTGGCGGCGCGCTCCTTCTCGTTGGGGTTGACGACAAAGTGCCCGTCAACATAGCCGATGTTGAGGCCGCCGATCGGGCCGGCCCACGGGATGTCGGAGATGGAGAGGGCGATCGAGGTGCCGATCATGGCGCAGATCTCCGGGGAATTGTCCTGATCGGCCGACAGCACGGTGCAGGAAATACAGACGTCGTTGCGCATATCCTTGGGGAAGAGGGGGCGGATCGGCCGGTCGATAACGCGGGAGGTGAGGATGGCCTTTTCGCTCGGGCGGCCCTCGCGCCGCTGCCAGGAGCCGGGAATGTGGCCGACGGCGTAAAGCTTCTCCTCATAATCGACGCTGAGCGGGAAAAAGTCGATGCCGTCGCGCGGCTTTTCCGAAGCCGTCGCCGTGACGAGCACGACGGTTTCGCCGTAACGGACGAGGCAGCTGCCGTTGGCGAGGCCGGCCATTTTGCCGGTCTCGACGGTCATTGTACGGCCGCCGATCTCGGTTTGAAAGGAGCGCGTATTGAACTGCATTTTCGTGATCATTGTATCATCCTTCTTTAATCAGTATTGACCGGCGAACCGACCCTTAGAGCGCGCCCCTTAGCATTTGAAGCTGGCGCCGAACGGCTGACGGTTGCAGCGACACCTTCAACTGCTAACAGGGCTGCCCGCCGCCGCCTCAAAAAATCAGCCGGCCGTGAGGCGGCGGGATGTTCCCCGCGAGGAATGGGTGGAAGTGGCTGGAACACATGAGGCCTAGACGCGGAGCCTGAAAAAGCCCCGCGCCGGCAGCTTTTGTTTACTTGCGGATTTCGAGCTTTGCGATCAGCGCGCGGTAACGGTTGATATCCTTCTTTTGGAGATAATCGAGAAGGGAACGGCGGTTACCGACCATTTGGAGCAGACCGCGGCGCGAGTGATTGTCCTTTTTATGGGTTTTGAGGTGCTCGGTGAGCTCGTTAATGCGCGCGGTGAGGATGGCGATCTGAACCTCGGGCGAGCCGGTGTCCGTGGGATGGATGCGGTTGGCCTCGATGACCGCCTGCTTGACTTCCTGCTTGATCATGTTTTTCTATCACCTTTCTGGCAGTAATTCTGCGGTACGCCTCTGAACCGAGGGAGGAGCGGGTGACGGCCCGTTGCACGGCGTTGTCTCGTCTCTCAGTAAAGGGCAATATACACACTCTATTATAATAGCACATTTTATATCTATTGTAAATAGGAGAAAGCGAATTTATACAGGAAAAATTTACGCAAAGAAACGGGCCGGGGCGAACTCAACGCTGAAATTCGCTCCGGCTTTTTCAAACGGCGGCCGCGGCCTATGCCGTCAGAAGACGCAGTTTTTCGCGCTCCAAAGATTTTCCGGCACGCCGCCCCACTGATCCGGCCGGTCAAAGGGCGCGGACGGAGCGCCTGATTCAAAGAGCACGCTCAGGGCTTGATAATAGGGCTGTCCCGCTTCCAGATGCTCGGGAGACAAAACCGTATCGCTCTCCACGGTATAGAAACGGGCGAACCGGGTGAGCCGCAGGCGCACGGCCGTCCCGGAATCCCGCGGCTCCACGAGCACGGATTCGATGAACACGTTTCCGTCCGGCAGGTTTTTCAGCGCGCCCGCGTCCGTGCGGGGAAAGAAAAGGGTCATTTCATGGTTTTCGGCGTCATAGGAAAGAGACATCGGGGCGCAGGGGACGCCGTCTCCCACTCCGCGGGCTTCGGCGGCGTCAATCAGAAAAGTGATGCCGTCGAAGCCGACGTTTTGGGCGGCAAACACCGTCTGCGGCGCCTCCGCTTCGGAGAGCGGCGCGCCGGACACATAGCCGTCCTCCGTCAGCGGCGCGTAATAGGGGCGGATTTCAGAGGAGACACAGCCGTCTGCGCCGACGGCGAGCAGATACTGCTGCGGGAAAAAGGCCTCGGTCGTGTAGGAAACGCCGCCCAGAGCGGCGAGCTGATTTTCGCCGACGACCGTACAGCGGACAATGGGATACCAGCCCAGATACTCCGTCGCGCCGTCGGAGAGACGATAGCGCTGGATATGCTTGCCGAAGGGCTCGGTTCCCGGCTCTGCGGCTTTATCGCTGAACACATAGACGAAATCCCCCGCTTGCGCGGCGCGGAAAAAGATCATCTGATTTCCCGACGCCTCGTAACGCGACCGGAACAGCGCCTCTACCTCGACCAGCGTCTGCGGCAGGGCGGCAGCGGAGGTGTCGGCGGCAGGCGGAGAGGAAACGGAGGTATCGGAAACTGGCGGAGCGGTGGCAGAGGTCTGATCGGGCCTTTGACGCGCCGGGGAACAGCCGGACAGGCCGGCGGCTGCCAGAGCAAGCGCGAGCAGTAGAAGGAAAAAGCGTTTCATGACGGAACCCTCCTCTCAAAATCTGACTTTGGAAAGCGGACGGGCAATGCCCGGGACGGAGCGAAACGGCGAAAAACAGGGGTTATTCGCCGGAAAACCATAGGATATCCGAGAGAATACGAGCATACAGTAAAATGTCATCGATCATATTATATATCATGAAGACTTGACGGTCAACACTTTTTTAATTTTTATATTATATATTGAGATTGGCTTTCGGATAAAAAAGCGGCGCAGAGAGACGCGCAGAGAAAGGAAAGGCGGCACTTGATATTTGAGGCGAATTATGGTATGATTTTATCAGTCTTTCCGGGGCTGCCGGAGAGCCGGTTGCGGAGACAACGATCATGAAGAGAGGTTGACAGCGATATGATTAAAAAGGGACATACGATTCCGGTTCAGGAAAACGAGCATATGCGCGGCGGGGATGGGACGGTCATCCTGCACCATTTTCTCAATCAGGACGAATTTTACGGCAAAGGCCGGCTTTTTTCACACATTACGGTGAATCCCGGCTGCTCGGTGGGTTACCACGAGCACCACGGAGAGACGGAGATCTATGCGGTTCTCAGCGGCAACGGCGTCTTTAACGACAACGGCGAGGAAGCGCCGGTCACGGCGGGCGACGTGATGATCACCAAGGGCGGACAGGGACACGGCGTAGCCTGCGCCGGCAGCTGCCCGCTTGAACTGATCGCGCTGATCATTTACGAATAAGACAAAGCGCTAAGCCGTAAGCCGCGGACTCGCGGCTTACGGCTTGTTTTGCGCGGCCCGGCCGGAAACGGGCGGAACCGAACGCCCGGTAAAACCGGATCGGGCTCTGCGCGCGGAGCGGAGGCAGTTTGAAAAAAGGGGGCGGAGCTGTGGAGACGGAGAGAAACGATTTTTCAAAGGGCAGCGTAGGAAAGACGATTTTCCGGCTCGCCCTGCCGATGATCGGCGCACAGCTGATCAACGCGCTGTACAACATTGTCGACCGCATTTACATTGGAAGAATCGAGGGAATCGGACGGGATGCGCTGACGGGCGTCGGCGTGACGTTTCCGATTCTGATGATCGTCTCGGCGTTTACCGCGCTCTGCGGACAGGGCGGCGCGCCGCTCTGCTCGATTTCGCGCGGCGGCGGCGACACCGAGCGGGCCGAGCGCATCATGGGCAACGCCTTTACGCTGCTGCTGCTGTCGGGGATTTTGGTCACGGCGGCGGGGCTTTTGTTGAAGAGGCCGGTGCTCTACCTGTTCGGCGCCAGCGATGTGACCTTTCCGTTTGCCGACGAGTATATCACGATTTATCTGTGCGGCAGCATTTTCGTGATGATCGGGCTGGGCATGAACGCCTTTATCAACGCGCAGGGCTTTGCGACGACAGGAATGCTGAGCGTTCTGATCGGCGCGGCGCTCAACATCGTTCTCGACCCGCTGTTTATTTTTGTTTTTGACTGGGGCGTGCGCGGGGCGGCGTACGCGACGGTGCTGTCACAGGCCGCGTCCGCCGCGTGGGTGCTGCTGTTTTTGACCGGTAAGCGGACGATTCTGCGGCTGCGGCTGAAAAGCATGGCGCTGAAATGGGAGATCGCCAAACGGATTCTGATGCTGGGGCTGACCGGCTTCTGCATGAAGCTGACCAATTCCGCCGTGCAGGTGAGCTGCAACGCGACGCTCCAGCTCTACGGCGGCGACCTCTACGTCGGTGTGATGACGGTGGTCAATTCGGTGCGCGACGTGCTGATGATGCCGATCAGCGGTCTTTCGAGCGGATCGGAGCCGTTTATCAGCTATAACTACGGCGCGGGGGAATATGAGCGCGTGCGGCGGGGCTTTCAGGTGATGGCCGTTGGGTGTATCGTCTATTCCGTCTGCGCATGGGCGATGGTACAGCTCCTGCCGTCGCTGCTGATAAAGATTTTTAACGATGAGGCGGCGCTGATCGCCGCAGGCGTGCCGGCGGTGCGGATCTATTTTGCGGCGTACTGGGTGCTGAGCCTGCAAATGGCGGGACAGTCGGGCTTCGTGGCGCTGAACAAGCCGAAGCAGGCGGTGTTTTTCTCGCTGCTTCGAAAGGGGATCATTGTCGTGCCGCTGGTTTTCTTGCTGCCGCGGCTGGGTCTGGGGACAAACGGGGTGTTTCTCGCCGAGCCGATCTCGGATTTTATCGGCTCGACGGCATGCTTTACGACATTTTTTCTGACGGTCTGGCCGACGCTGAAAAAGGAGAAGGAGCGGTGAGCGGCGCGGCGAAAGGCTGGCGGGGGAGAGTCGAGCGAGGAAAAAAGGGGAGTTTGACTTGATTTTATCGGATCGAACCATTATGAAACTGCTGCGGGAGGGGACGCTGACGATTACGCCGTTGGAAACGGCGCAGATTCAGCCGGCCAGCGTCGATGTCCGGCTGGGAGATACGTTTGGCATAGTAGAGGATTCGCCGAGCGGCGTGATTACGATGGAGCGGGAGATCCGCTACAAAATAATACAAGCCGACACCTATGTGCTGCTGCCCGGCCAGTTTGTGCTGGCGACGACGATGGAATCTTTCGGGCTGCCGGATAACCTGACGGCGTTTGTGGAGGGCAGAAGCTCTCTGGGGCGAATGGGGCTGTTTATTCAAAACGCCGGCTGGGTCGATCCTGGCTTTCAGGGGGAGATCACGCTGGAACTGTTCAACGCCAACCGCTGCGCGATTGAGTTAAAGGCGGGGCGGAGAGTCGGACAGCTCGTGTTTGCGGAGCTGGACGGCGCGGCGATGCACCCGTATCGGGGAAAATACCAGGGACAGAAGGGCGCCACAGGCTCGCGCATCTGTTTGGACAGCGAGCTTAGACAGCCGGACGGAGAATAAACCCGCTCCGTGTATGGCCGCCGGCGAAGCAGCCGGTATGGCGGCGGCTGAGCGGCGTTTTTCTGAGAAGCGCCCGGGGATGCGCTTTGCTTCAAAGGCTCCGGTGATATTGACCGGAAAACGATTTTGTTCCGCGGCCTTGTGTGGGCCGCGGAATTTTTTTATGCAAGCCATACCGCGCGGGCGGCTCATGCCCGCAAAGCGGCGAATGAACCGAATCTCTCCGGAAGGACGCCGGCACCAGAAAAAAAGCGGCGCGGCCGCGCGGAGGATGCGAAAATTACGTTTACGAAACAACACAAAACCGGACGGCGGTAAAAACGCGGCGGAAGGGTATGGATAAAACCGAAAGCCAAGGAACGCCTAAGCGTTTGAAGATGGCGGATATGGAGGGGAAAGATTAGAAAAACAGTGAGAAAACAGCGATAAACCGAAAAGAAAAAGAGGGTAAGACTTTTCGCGGATACAGTGCTATAATTGTCTCAGATCAATCAGAGCGGCGAAGCGCATGAACTTGCGTTAACGTAATTAACTGAATCAAGCGGCGGTATGGACGACGGAACAAAAAGGCGTCCGCACCGCAAGGAGGGGGATTGTTTTGAAACTCGCGTATCCTTCGGGCAGCAGCCCGACGCAGTACACGACCAGCTACATCAAATTCCGCGGAGTGGATATGTCAACCGATCCGGCGCTCATCGACAACACCAGAAGCCCCTACGCGCCGAACCTGATCTCCGACACCGGCGGCTATCCGGAGAAGCGCGCCGGCTGGAAAACCGTTTTGACGCAGCCGGCGGCCGACGCGGCAAACGGCGTCTGCGGCAGGGTCAACGGCCTGCACCGCGCCGCGCTCTCGTCCGGCGAAGTCCGGCTCGCGCACATCGGCGCGAAGATCTATCAGTGGACGGGCTGGGACACGGCCGCCGAAGCGCTGACCGCCCTGTCCGGAACCTACGCCGACAGCCGCAGCGCGTCCTTTGTCTGCGCGGGGAAGCTCTGGATTCTGACCGGCGCGGAATACCTCGTCTACGACGGGGAGACGTTGCAGCCCGCGGCCAACCTGGCCTATGCGCCGCTGACCAGTATCAGTATGCCTCCGGCGGGCGGCGGCGTCGCCTTTGAAGCGGTCAACCTCCTGACCGGCAAGCGCCGCAACCGCTTTCTGGCTGACGGCACGGCGAAGCTCTACCGACTCGACAGAGCGCCGGTCGACAGCGTCGAGAGCGTCACGGTGAACGGAACGATACAGGAATCGTCCGCGTATACCGTCGACCTGACGGCGGGAACCGTCACGTTTGCCACCGCGCCCGCCGCCCCGGTTGTCACCGGCGAGGATAACGTCGAAATCGCCTTCACCGCGGTCGTCGAAGGCTACGCGGACAGTATCGCAAAATGCCGCTTTGCCGCGAGCTACGGCTTCGGCGGCGACATGGGCGAGCGAATCTTTTTCTCCGGCAACCCCGACAAGCCAAACGTCGACTGGCACTGCGAGATTCACGCGCCGGACTATCAGCCGGACCCCGCCTATATCCCCGACACGTCGTTTGCCTATATCGGCAGCGACGCCAACGCCATCATGGGCTACCGGCGCGTCGGCTCCATGCAGGCGATTATCAAGGCCGCCAACGACGCGGACGCGACCATCTTTTTTCGCACAGCCGGAACCGACGGCGACGGAAAGGCGGTCTTCGCCCTGACTCAGGGCGTTGCCGGAGCCGGAGCCGTTTCTCCGTGGAGTATCGCCAACCTCGGCGACGAGGGTCTGTTTCTCTCCCGCAACGGCGTGTTCGGCATCGCCTCGCAGGCATACACGTCGCAGTTCTGCCTGCAAAACCGCAGCTATTTCATCGACGCGCAGCTCACAAAGGAAGAAAACCTCGCGGAAGCCGCGGCGACGGAGTGGAACGGGTATTATCTGCTGGCGCTGAACGGCGTCTGCTATCTGCTCGACGGAAAGCAGTACAAGAGCTACAAGCCGCAGTCGCAGGGCGATTATATTTACGAGTGCTACTACTGGACGAACATTCCGGCGCGCTGCTGGCTGGAAGTTGAGGGGACGCTCTGGTTCGGCACGGCGGACGGGCGTATCTGCCGGTTCAAGACCGGCGAGGCGGGCATGAGCCGTTTTTCAGACGACGGAGCCGCCATCCCCGCGAGCTGGGCCACCAAGGCCGACGACGACGGCAACTTCGCGCAGCTCAAAAGCATTCCCCTGCGCGGCACGGCGATCATGATTAAGCCGCACACAAGGTCGAGCGCCAAGGTCACGATTCGGACGGACCGGGACTTCGGCGTCGAGCTGAAAACGGCGCGCATGAATATCTTTGACTTTTCCGATATCGACTTTGAGCATTTCACGTTTGAGACCAACGACGCGCCGCAGGTCATCCCGCTGAACTGCAAGGTCAAGCGGTACAAATCCTGTCAGATCGTCGTCGCCAACGACGCGGCCGACGAGGGTTTCGGCGTCTACGGCATTGTCAAGCGCTTCACCCGCGGCCGCGCCGCAAGAGTGTAACCGTTATGAAATGAGAGAGGAGGAGAAAGCATGTTTGAAACAATCATCGACGCTCGCAAAGGGACTGTTGCGGTGAACCGCATATATAAAGGAAACACGCTCGTGTGGAGCCGGTATAACTGGGAGAAGTGGAGCTGTCAGAAAACGACAAATTATAGCACAGGATTGACGTTTGAGGCAGAAACAACAATGGCAATTGATACCCGTGTTAGTGGAAGATTTTTTAAAAGAAGGGCATGGAGCAATTGGGAGGGAGTTGTTTTCTCGGATGACATACAAGTGGCTAATTATCCTGCCCAAGATTTGTATACAGCCGGTTACGTTTGGGGAGACATAGGCCGTCAAAACTTGGCGCCTATCGGAGACACTGTAATGAGGTTTACCGGCCTTACGAGTTCGTCAATCCTTGTTGCGCTTTACTCTGTCGAAAAAATAGAAGACGGTTTTACTTATTCCAAAGGCAGCACAAATTACGGCATTGTCACCGGCAATCAGGGCGACTATCCATCCAACGGCCGGCATTCGGACGGGTACTGGTATGTGTCCGTCGGGGCGATGGGGTTTGAAGAAGAGGAGGGCAATCGATGACAGGACGAGAGGCATTGGAAATCGCGGCGAACATGGTGCACGAAACCGATCTGTCGCTGTACACGGCGACGGCGAAATCATGGCTCAACGTGATTTTGGGCGAGCTGTACGAAATCGCCAACCGGCGGCGCGAATGGCGCGGCGAGGAGCCGTTTCACAGCCTGCCGCAGCTCGGCGGGCTGGACGAGGAGCTTCCGTATGACGAGGAGCTCAGCGTGCGCGTCATCCCCAAGGGCTTAGTGGCGCGGCTGTTTTCGGAGGACTGCGACAACGCGCAGCTCGCCATGTACCGGCAGGACTATATGACGGCGGCGCAGGAATGCGACCGCGCCGTCTGCAAAATCATCACGGAGGGAGGCGGCTTCGATGAACACTTTGCGGCTTTCGGTCTGTAAGACGGAGCTGAAAATCGAGCGGACGGTATTGAGCGTCGAAAGGTGCGTCAACTACGACCGCGCCGAGTTTTCCTTTGACGAGAGCTGGACAGGCTTCACCAAAACCGCCGTTTTCTGGCGCGGAAACACCGTCTATCACGTCCTGCTCGACAGCGAAAACGCCTGTATGATTCCGTGGGAGCTGATGACCGAGGCCGGGGTCATCCAGATCGGCGTGACCGGTATCGGCGCGGACGGAACCGTCGTCACGACGCAGACGCCGGTCGCGCAGAGCATCGCCCGCGGCGCATACCGCGAGGGGCGGATTCCCGCTGAGCCGACGCCGAGCCTTTTTGAACAGCTGAGCGCGGCCGTCGCGGGCTGCACGGCCGAGGTCGCCAAGCTGTACGAGGACGCGGCGAACGGCGTTTTCAAGGGCGACAAAGGCGAGCGGGGAGAAAAAGGCGACAAAGGCGACAAGGGCGACACCGGCGCGCAGGGGCCGCAGGGCTCTACCGGCGCGACGGGCGCGCAGGGGCCGCAGGGCATACAGGGCCCGCAGGGGAAAAAAGGAGAAAAGGGCGACCGAGGCGAGCAGGGCGAGCAAGGCATACAGGGGGAAAAAGGCGAGACCGGAGCCGGCGGCGTTTCCCCGACGGTCGCGGTCAAGACCTCGACAGGCTCGCAGTATGTGCTGACCGTGACGGACGCAAACGGCAGCTTCGACACGCCGAACCTCAAAGGCGCGGACGGCGAAGGCGCGGGCGATATGCTCGCAACGACGTATGACCCGCAGGGCAAGGCGCAGGACGTGTTCGCCTACGTCGACGCGGCGGTGGGCAATCTCCCTGTCAAATATCTGACAGGCTCGGCCGACAGCCCCATCAACCTCGATACGCTTACCGAAACAGGAAGATATTATATCAATGGGACGATTTCGGATTCTCCGGTGACGGGATATTTGCAAATGGGGATTCCTCTGGATATAAAATACGGCAACCCAGAAACGGAAAGAGTATATCAGATGATATGGCTACCCGTATATCAGGCAACGATATACAGACACAATTGCGATTTAGACGGTTATTGGAGCGATTGGATCACGCGAATATGTATATCCTCGGCGGCAAAAGGCGCGGCCAACGGCGTGGCCGAGCTCGACGCCGCCGGCAAGGTGCCCTCCGCACAATTGCCCACCGAAACCGACCCGACCGTGCCCGCGTGGGCAAAGGCGGCGAGCAAACCGGCGTATACGGCGGGAGAGGTCGGCGCGGCGGCGGAGGAGCATACGCACGACGAGCGGTATTATACGGAGACGGAAATTGAGAACAAGTCGTATCTGCAAAAAAGCGGCGGCACGATGACGGGCGCGCTGACCGCCGCCGCCGATGCAGCACCAACCACCGCAAAAGTCCGCAACTCGTCCCTGCACAGCGCAGAAACCACGCCCACACAAAACGGCGCGATTGCGTGGACATACAGTTAAGGGGGCGAATGCTGATGGCACATAAGACTTTAATCGGCGGCACTTCCTACGAGATAACAGGCGGCAAGACGCTTGTCGACGGAACATCGTACAGCGTCAAAAACGGCAAGGTACTGGTGGATGGAACAGAGTATGACATTTCGTTTGTTTTGCCGCCTGCGGCTTTGGATTTGTGGAGCGGTTCGTACCTCGATAATAACTGCATCACTTACGCTGACGGGTATTGGGTAGTAGGTGGGCGCTATCATGATGGTAGTACAAACTACGCACGAATAGCCTATGCTACAAGCCTGAATGGCGACTGGACTATCAAAGATTTAGCCGCACAATCGACCATGACCTCAGTACGATGTATCGCTTATGCGAATGGCTATTGGGTTGTCGGGGGTTACGGCGGAAGCAGTGGTACAAAAGCGGTAATAGCTTACTCCACCAGTCTTGGCGGCACATGGACGTTTAAAACCCTATGGAGCGGCTCTACTGACGATAGCGTCAACGATATCGCCTACGCTAACGGCTATTGGGTTGCCGCGGGAGAAGAAGGAACGGACACAGCGCAAATTTCCTACGCCACAAGTCCAGATGGTACATGGACAAACAAAGCAATATGGAATACTTGGACTGATACTAACTACGCCTCTCGAATTGAAACTATTACCTATGCCAATGGCTATTGGGTTGTCGGAGGTGTACATCGAAAAGACGATAACGACGATGATACGATTGTTAGAATAGCATACGCCACAAGTCCCGATGATTATTGGTACGGGGGTAACACAACAATCTGGACGGGTAGACTAAGTTGCATAAATAGTATTGCCTACGCGAACGGTTATTGGGTTGTTGCGGGAGTATATGGCACGGGCACGAGTCTTACGAGTAGCGTTAGTGCTCGTATAGCTTACTCCACCAGTCTTAGCGGCCCATGGTCTACTACTGACTTGTGGAGTGGGAGAAGTGATTCCTTGGACTGTATCACTTACGCCGATGGCTATTGGGTCGTCGGCGGAGACCATAGAGGATATAGCTTTCGTATAGCATATGCCATAAGTCCCGATGGTACATGGACGACCGAGCAGATAGGAGCAGATGGGGACGATTTGGGCGGTGGCGGCGTATATGGCATTATCCGCGCAGATGGCTATTGGGTTGCCGCAGGCTCGCTCCAAGTTAGCAGTACACAGTATGCACGAATAGCCTACTCGCCAACCATCGAAGGATTTTCAGAAATATAAGGAGGAATCACAATGCTTTACATCAAAGTAAACGACACTCTCTATCCCGCGAGCGTTTCCGGCAAAATGTCAAACAAGGAATGGGACGGACGGGAGAGCAAGGCGATCACGCTGACCTGCGGTTTCGCAGCCGCCGACGCGCTGTTTCCCGACGGCGCGGCATGGAGCATTGTCAACGAGGAAACCGTACCAGTCACGGATGAAACCGGCGCGCCTGTCCTTGACGAGAGCGGCGCACAGACCTATGAGACGGTGCAGACGGAGTTTGACAACAGCGAGTTTTCCATACGCGGAGATCTGACCGTTCACGTCGACGGCACCTGCACGGTACATATGGGCAAGCCGACGGATTTGGAGGACGCCTATGAAATTTTATATGGAGGACTTGAAGCATGAGCGCGAGAGCAAAAGCATTATCGAACCTGTACCGCCGCGGGAGAGTGACGGCTGACGGATTGAGAAACGCCGTAGAGGACGGCGTGATTACCGCCGCGGAGTATCAGGAGATTACGGGCGAGACGTACTAAGGATGGAGGGGCGGACGATGACAGACTGGGTCACAGCGGCGATCTCGGCGGCGATACCGAGCGTTTTGTGCGGGGTGTTCATGGCGTGGTTCAACCGCAAGCAAAACCGCAAGGACGCGCAGATGGAGCGCCGAGCCGAGGCGAGGCGGCGGGAGGGGCTTTTGTCGCTGGAATTGCAGATGGCGACGGCGAAGCTCTCCTATGCGACGGCGATGGCGCTCAAACGCGGCAAGGCAAACGGAGAGGTCGAAGAGGGGATCGAGGCTTATGAAGCCGCCCGGAAAAAATACCTCGCGTTTCTGAACGAACAGGCCGCCGAGCATCTGACGAGGGCGTAAAAGAGAGGACGGGAGAAAACGCAAAAATCTCCGGAACAGAGGGAAAGACGGGAGATGAGCAACGCGGCGGGCGGAGCGCACACAAAATCCTGAGAACAATCAAAGCGGCTTTTCAGACGAAAAAAACGTCAAAAAAAGCGGGGAAAGGAGCGGAAAAAATGGGAATATCAAGTTATAAAGTGACTGATAGCGATTACATGGGCAAGGACGTTGTCAGCCTCGAAACGCGCCCGCAGATGAGCGCGGCGGCCTTGCAGGCGGCTTTTGACCGGCTCGTAAAGGAGGTCATCGTGCCGAAGCTGAACGCGCTGATCGACGCGCTGGCAGGGACGGGCGGCGCGGATGAGATCGGAAAGAGCGTCGCGGGGATGTCGGGGGTGAACGTCGGCTCTCTGCTGGCGGAGCTGAACACGGCCAAGGCGCCCGTCGCGAGCCCGGCGTTTACGGGCGTGCCGACGGCGCCCACGCCGGAGACGCTGACGAACACCGCGCAGGTGGCGACGACGGCGTTTGTGCAGGCGGTGCTGGCGCAGGCGATCTTTGACACGGGGGCGGCGGACATGCTGCGCTCCGTCTACGACCCGAATCTGAAAGCGACGGACGTCTTTGCGTATGCCGACGCGGCGGCTAAGCCCGCGGAGCTGATGGTAGAGCTGGCCGCCAACGCATGGACGGAGCAGAGCGACGGCAGCTATCGCCAGAGCGTCAGCGTGGCCGGCCTTGCGGCGAGCGGGTACAGCTATATCGTTTCGCCGGAGCCGGACAGCTTCGCCGAGTACGGCGGCAACGGCGTTTATATGGACGAGGTGACGGCGGCGAACACGGCGGTTTTTTACGCGCAGACAAACCCGCAGCAGCCGCTGAACGTCCATATTCTGAAACTGTAAGAGGGAGGCGTTGCGGATTGAAGCAGAGCGACGAGAGCGCGGCTTTTGAGATCGGAGGCCGGAAGAGCGCAGCGGCGTTTCGCCGGCGCGCCGACGAATACATGGACGCCTGCGGCGCCGAGGGGCGGAACGTGACGGTCGGCGGGTTCTGCCGCGCCATGGATATCACGCTGGAAACGCTGCGGACGTGGTCGGAGGCGAGAAAAAAGGTGCGGGAACGGCTGCGGACAGGTGAGGAAGCGGAGCGGAAAACGGCGGAAACCGCCGGACAGGACGCGGTTTTTGCGGTAATCGACAAGTTCTGGACGCGGTACTTCGAATGCGCCGAGGCGGGCCTCGACGGAAAGGATACGGCGGGGGCGGCGAAGTTTAAGCTGGAACGGCTGATGAGCTTTTTTGAAGCGGGCGACGAGGCCGCGCCGGAGGACGGCAACATCACCGTGACCTTTGGCAGAGGAGTCGAACCGTACAGCCGATGAACCGCTATGTCGTCGGGACGCCGAACGAGCGCCAGCTGGCGTTTTTCGCGGCGGATACGCGCTATGTCGCCTACGGCGGCGCGCGCGGCGGCGGGAAATCGTGGGCCGTGCGCAAAAAGGCGGCGCTCTTAGCGCTCCGATACCCCGCCTGCAAGATCATGATCCTCCGGCGGACGCTGCCGGAGCTGCGCGAGAACCATACCCGGCCGCTGTCCGCCGACCTCAACGGCATCGCCGTCTACAAGGAGAGCGACAGGACGTTTACGTTTCCGAACGGGAGTCTGATCCGGCTCGGTTTCTGCGGAAACGACAGCGACGTTTTACAATATCAGGGGCAGGAATACGACTTTATCTTCATCGACGAGGCCACGCAGCTCACCGAATACCAGTACATGTGGATTTCCTCGTGCTGCCGCGGCGTCAACCGGATTCCAAAGCGCATCTACCTGACCTGCAACCCCGGCGGCGTCGGGCACGCGTGGGTGAAGCGGCTGTTTATCGACCGCGATTACCGGCCGGGCGAAAACCCGGACGACTACACTTTTATCCCCGCCAAGGCCAGCGACAACGGGGCGCTGCGGGAGCATGACCCAGGCTATCTGGCTTGGCTCGACAGCCTGCCGGACGGGCAGCGGCAGGCGTGGCGCGACGGCGACTGGGACGCGTTCATGGGCCAGTACTTTTCGGAGTTCCGGCGGGACGTCCATGTGATGGAGCCGTTTCGAATTCCGGAAGGATGGCGGCGGTATGTGTCGATGGACTATGGCCTCGACATGTGCGCGGCGCTGTGGATTGCGGTGGCGCCCGACAGCCGCTGCTATGTATATAAGGAAGTTCACAAAAAGGATCTGACGGTCTCGGACGCGGCGGCGGAGATTCTGCGGGTCAACCACGGCGACGAGATTTATGAGTTCCTGGCCCCGCCCGATTTGTGGAGCCGGCAGCGGGAGACCGGGCGGACGACCGCGGAAATCTTCGGGGAGGCGGGGCTTTCGCTCACCAAGACGAGCAACAACCGCGTCGCCGGCTGGCTGGCGGTCAAGGAGGCGCTGAAAATCATTCGCGGCGAGGACGGCGGGGAGACGGCGTGTCTGCGGATCTTCAAAAACTGCGTCAGCCTGATCAAATGTCTGCCGCTGCTGCGGCACGACGACCGCGACCCCTCGGACTGTGCGAACGAACCGCATGAAATCACCCACGCGCCCGACGCCCTGCGCGGCTTCTGCATCTACCGCACCTCGGCGGCCCGGACGGAAAACCCGCCGCTGCGCTATGCGTTTGAAGCGGAACGGCCGCCGGTAAGCGCCGAAGGACAAATGGGCTATGGAGGCAAGGTCACAATCATCTGAATCAAGACCGAAAGGAGAGGCGATATGGCCGTATACAATCTGTCCGGCGGCGTCCCGAAGGACGCGAATTTGACGCCGGAAAACATCAAAAAAGGCGTGACGATCCTCAAAGTGACGGGGACGATGCCGCCGGTCGTCGCGCTGACGCAGGCACAATACGACGCGCTGGCGGCCAAGGATGCCGACACGCTGTATCTGATTACCGCGTAAAGCGGAGCGGGAGGGAGAAAATGACGATTACCGATTATATCGCGCCGGAGCTTTTGCTGATTGTGCCGGTGCTGTGGGTGTTCGGCAAGCTGCTGAAAGAGGCGGCGTTTGTCCAAAACCGCTACATACCGCTGCTGCTGGGCGCATGCGGCGTGCTGCTGGCGGTGTGCTATGTCGCGGGGAGCGCGGAGCACTTCGGTGTGACCGGCGCGTTTACGGCGGTCACGCAGGGCATTCTGTGCGCGGGTGCTGCGGTATATGGGCATCAGCTCGTTAAGCAGGCGGGCGGGAATCAAACGGACAAGGCCGGCGAGGCTTTGGAGAATCAAAAGGAGGACGACGAAAAATGAGCGAGGTTCTGAAAAACGGCATCGACGTATCGGAATGGCAGCGGGAGATCGACTGGCCGAAGGTCGCGGCGTCGGGCGTGGAGTTTGCGATGATCCGCGCCACGCACGGGCTGAAACGCGACGCCTATTTTGAGCGCAACATAGAAGAGGCGCTCGACGCGGGCATTGCGGTCGGCGTTTACTGCTGCTCGTATGCGACGAGTCTGTCGGGGGTAAAGGCCGAAGCGGCGTATTTTCTGGAAACCATTTTGCCGTACCGCGAGGAGATCACCTATCCGGCGGCGTTCGACGCCGAGCAGGAGGGGCAGTTCCGGCTCGGAAAAGCGAAGGTGACGGAGCTGATCCTGACCTTCTGCGAAGCGGTAACTGAGGCGGGCTATATCCCGGTCAACTACACCAACTGCAACTGGCTCAACAACGTCATCGATAAGCCGGCGCTGGCCGAGGCGGGCGTTGACGTCTGGGTGGCGTGGCCGCAGGGGGTCAAGAGCTTTGCGGACAAGCCTGCCGACGGCGTGACCAAGCACGAACACACGATGTGGCAGTTTTCCTCGGTCGGCAGAATCGACGGCATCAACGGCAACGTCGATCTCAACGTCAGCTATATCGATTATGCGGCCGACGCGCAGGAGGAACAGGAGATTCCGGAGGGGCGCTATATGTCGCTGAGCGAGGCCGGAGAGATTCTGGCCGGCCTTGGCTGCGAGGGGATTCTGCTATGACGGGCGTCTGTTTGTTTCTCGGATTTTTGGCGGGGATCGCCTTTACGGCGCTCGTTGCCGCGCTGCTGCCGCGGTGGATTCGCTTCGGTATGGAACGGCGCGAGGAGACTGACGAACCGCAGGAGACGCGGCCGCAGCGGGAAAGCAGGGAGCTGACGCGGCTCCGGCGGCAGCTGGCGGAGATCGAGCGCTATAACGGCAGCGCCGCCTATGGAACGGAGGCTGATGAATGAGTATCAGACAACGGAGAGACGCGGACGGATTGGATCACGAACTTACGGAAACGCATATCTGGCGGAAATACCGGCAGGGCGTCGACCATCACAGCCGGCTGAATCTGTATGCCAACACGGAAAAAGCGTTTCGCTTTTTCGAGGGCGATCAGTGGAACGGCGTCTCCAACGCCGACGAGCTGCCGGTCTATAACTTCATCGCGCCGACCGTCGAATACAAGACGGCGATGGTCAGCATGCAGCAGATGCAGATCGTCTATTCCCCGCACGACACTGCCGCGGGCAATGAGGCGGAAAGAATTTGCGCCGATCTCAACGAGTACGCGCGAAGGCATTGGGAGGCGCAGAAGATGGACTATCTGTGCTGGAAGATCGTCCGCGACGCCTGCATTGCCGGGGATTCCTACGTCTATTTTTACAATCGAAACCTCGATGTACAGGTGATCGACAACACGGCGGTCTATCTCGCCGACGAGCAGCAGCCGGACATCCAAAAACAGGCGTATATCGTCCTCTATGAGCGCCGGCCGGTCGCCGACGTCCGGCGGGACGCCAAACAAAACGGCCTGAAAAAAGACCAAATCGAGCTGATTACGCCGGACGAGGACTCGGAGACCGTGGTCGGCGACGACACCGAGGTCGCCAATGACGGCAAGTGCTCGTGTCTGCTCTATCTTTACCGCGCCGACGACGGAGAAATCCATATCGTCCGATCGACGAAAACGGTCATTTATCAGCCGGATACGGAGATCACCGGTCTGCGGAAGTACCCGATCGCCTCGTTTGTCTGGATTCCGAAAAAGAATTCGGCGCGCGGCACGGGCGAGGTCGTGCCGATTATCCCCAATCAGATCGAGGCCAACAAGCTTTTGGCGCGGCGGCTGATCTCCGCCAAGATGAACGCCTTTGCCAAACCGGTGTATGTAAAGAACATGATCGAGAACCCCGCCGACGTCGACAACGTCGGCAAGGCCATCGCCGTAAAGACCGGAAGCGTCCAGAGCGTCCACGACGTGTTTACATACATTGCTCCCGCGCCGATGAGCCAGGAGGCCGGCATTTTACAGACCGATATCATTCAGACCACGCGCGACCTCGCCGGCGCGGGCGACGCGGCGCTGGGCCAGGTCAATCCGGAGCGCGCCTCCGGCGCGGCGATTATCGCCGTGCAGGATCAGGCGGCGATTCCGCTCAACGAACAGATCGCCATGTTCAAGCAGTTTATTGAGGATGTCGCGCTGATCTGGATCGAGATGTGGCGCGCCTACAACCCAAACGGCCTGACGATTACCATGAAACAGCGCGACGGCATGATCCGCAAGGATACGATCGAACCGGAGGCGCTAGACGAGCTGCGGCTGCAAGTGCGTATCGACGCCAGCCCCACCAATCCGTTTTCCAAATACGCCCGCGAGCAGGCGCTGGAAAACGCGCGCGCCGGCGGCAGTATCAGCTTTGAAGAATACGTCGAGGCGCTGCCGGAGGACGCGACGGCGCCGAAGGCCGCCTTCCAGGCGATTCTGGAAAAACGGAGCGAGGCGGCGGCGCAAATGCCCGCGATAGGCGGCGGGGCGGACGTCCCCGGCGGCTTGCCCGGCGGTATGGGCGCAATGAGCGGCGCGCCGGCGCTGCCAATGGAACCGCAGGGGCTGCCGGTGGAGGCGCCGGGCGGAGCCGTTCCGGCGATGCCGATGGCCGGAGCATAGGCGCAGAGCGACGAAAGGGGAAAAGAATTATATGGAAGAAACATTAAACTCCGTAACCGGTTCCGTTTCCGAAGGCGGAAGCGGCGACGCGGGGCAGTCTCGGGTCGTGGACGGGCAAGGCGAAACCTCGAACGCGGCGCAGGCCGCGGGCGCGGGGCAGCCCGAAGTCGCAGGCGGGCAGACAAAAGCGGCGCAGACGCGGGCGGAAAACGCGGCCTTTAAGCGGATGCGCCAGCGGGTCGAGGCGCTCGAACGCCAGAACGAGGCGTACCGCGCCCAAAGCGAAGGCGCGGCGGCGGACGATGCTGCGGACGCTCAGGCGGAGACTCCGCAGACCGACGCGGCGGCGAAGCCGGCGGAGGACAGCAATCCGGCGGCGTATGCGTTCGGCGGGGCGAGGGAGACGCCGGAGCACGCGGCGCTGCGGCAGGAGCTGCGGCGATATCAGCGACAGCTGCTTTCGTACCGGCAGCTCCGCGATTTCGAGGAGATCCGCGCGCATGACCCGACGGTGACCGCGCGCTGCATCGACGACCTCGGGGCGGAGTACATCAAGCTGCGGTGCGCGGGAATCGGGAACCTGACGGCGTATGAGGCGGTGAAACGCGCTCGGGAGAGCGGGAAAAAGGCTGCGCCGCCGGATACGGGCGCGGTGGGGCTGGACGCTGTCCAAGCGAAGGAGTATTACAGCCCGGAGGAGGTAGACCGGTTGAGCGGAAGAGAGCTGGACGACCCGAAGATCATGGAGCGAGTGATGAAATCAATGACAAAATGGAAGAAATAGGAGGAGCAGAAGAAAAATGGCATACGAAAATTTCAAGCCGACGGTATGGGCGAAAAAGATTCAGCGAGAGCTGGAAAAGCTGTGCGTGATGCAGGAGGACTGCAACACCCAGTGGCAGGGAAACGTAGGGATCGGGAAACGAGTGAAGATCATCGGTGCGTCGCGGCCGACGGTGCGGACGTATGAACCCGGAACAGACATCGAGAACGCGGAGACGCCTGCGGATACGTCGATCTTCCTGGATATCGACCAGTACAAGTACACGCACTTCATCGTCGACGACATCGACGAGGCGCAGTCGACGGACGGTTTGATGAACGCGTACATGAAGGGAAGCGCGGAGGAACTGGCGGAGCAGCGGGACACCTACATCGGCAGTGTCGCGGTGGCAGGAGCGGGCGGCAAGAGCGCGTCGACGGCGGTGACGACGTCGGACAAGGCCAAGGAGCTGATCGACGCGGCGTTTGTCTGGCTGTGGGACAACAGCGTGAAGATCAACGCGGACGTGTCGATCGTGATGACGCCGTGGTATTACAGTCTGTTCAAGGACAAGCTGACGGAGCTGTACACGAACAACGAGGAGCTGATCAAGAAGGGAATCGTAGGGATGTACAACAACGCGATGGTGAAGCTGTCGAACAACCTGCCGAAGGAAGGGAGCGACGCGTGCATGGTGATCCGGACGAAGGACGCGGTGGCGTTTGCGCACGGGATCGAGAAGGTGGAACCGTACCGACCGGAGAAGCAGTTCGGGGACGCGGTGAAGGTGCTGGACACCTACGGAGCGAAAGTGGTGCGTCCGAAAGAGATCTATGTGATCAGAGCGCATCAGTCGTAAGAAAAGAAGGAGGAAAAGGAAAATGGCAGCAGGAAACGTGACGAGCGCAAGACTGGAATGGAACACGGCAGGAAGCATGACGCAGACGGCGGCGGACACGACGGAAGGAGCCGTGGTGAGCCCGGGACCGGACGAGTCGACGGTGCTGGTGCTGACGTCGAGCGGAGCGCTGACGGCGACGGTGAAGTCAGGGGACGGAATCCAGGGGACGGGCGACCTGACGGTGTCGTTTACGGCGGCTGGGACAAAGTATCTTGCGTTGGAAAGCGGGAAATACAAGCAGACGCGTGGAGCGAACGCTGGGAAGATCATAGTGAAGACGTCAGCGGCAGGTCTGACGGTAGGGTGTCTGATTCTGCCGAGATAAGGGAAGAAGTCGCGGAAGA